>MDSW01050979.1_pt1 | contig 33926 bp, 36 predicted proteins | sample 811171 | NCBI WGS metagenome assembly MDSW01 (sample SAMN05326641, study PRJNA326480) | marine metagenome | isolation source: seawater | place: Atlantic Ocean: North West | collected 2012 | reverse complement strand
CTTGGCCGGCACACTAGCCGATATCTACGCTGCGGCAATCCCTTGCCCGTGATAGCCCGCCTCTGGCCAAATCACCGAAAGCAGCTTAGATCACTTGCGACCGGCCCTGCCGGCAAGCGCGTTTTGATTACGAACAAGAGGCCCCGAGCTATGGCGAAAATCACCTATGTCGAATTCAACGGCACCCGTCACGAGATCGACGTGAAGCCCGGCATGACCGTGATGGAAGGTGCACGCGACAATGGCGTGCCCGGCATCGACGCCGATTGCGGCGGCGCCTGCGCCTGTTCGACCTGCCATGTCTATGTCGACAAGGACTGGATCGAGAAACTGCCTCCGCGCGATCCGATGGAAGAGGACATGCTCGATTTCGCGTACGAGCCCGATCCCGTCACCTCGCGCCTGACCTGCCAGATCAAGGTCACGGACGAGCTCGACGGCTTGATCGTGAACCTGCCCGAAAAGCAGATCTGATGCGACGCGCGGTGGCCCTCGCCTTCGCGCTGGTCACCGCTGCCGCCCTGCCCGCGCGGGCCGAGATGTCGGTCGCCGCGCGGTTCACCGAGCCGACGGATCGCTACGGTCACGGCGCGCTCGGCCCCGATCATGAATTCGCAAATCTCCAGATCGACGTGGCCCGCAAGGCGGGCAATCCCAAGGGTCTGTTTTCAGGCCACAGCACGTTGACCTACGAGCTGCGCCTCGATCCCGACATGGTCTATGAGGACACGAGCCCGCGCCTGAGCGACCTCGACGGTGACGGCATCGCCGAGGTGATCGTGGTGCAATCTCAGCTGAAATTCGGCTCGCGGCTTCTGGTGCTCACGGTGAAATCGGGAAAGCCGGAATTCCTCGCCGCGACCGATTTCGTGGGCGAGCCGAACCATTGGCTCGCGCCCATCGGCATCGCGGATTTCGATGGCAACGGGCATCGTGACATCGCTCTGATCGACGCGCCGCATCGCCTGGGCGTGCTGCGCCTCTTCGAGTATCGCAACGGCGAGCTGCACCCGACCTTCGCGGGAGGCAAGTTCACCAACCACCGTCTCGGCTCTGACACGATCCTCGGCGGGGTACGCGATTGCGGCTCTGGTCCCGAGATGATCGTCGCCAGTTTCGACTGGTCCGCGTTGCTGTCGCTCTCTGTCACGCCCAGACAAACCGTGGCATGGACACGCCTCGGCACCGACACCTCGCCCGGCGGCTTCGCGAACGCGCTGAACTGCAACGGCTGAACCCTGCCGCACTGGCCCCGCGGAACCGCCCTGCCCCCGCCCATGTTACCCCTGCATCACGACACCGGCGCGCGGTCGTTCCTCCCCGTCGCGCGCCCAGCTGCAGGATCCCTCCATGGCCGAAGCCCAAGCCTCCGAAGAAAAGCCGATTGCCGTCTATGGCGCGCTCGCCGCGAACCTCCTGATCGCCATCGCGAAATTCATAGCCGCGGCTTTCACGGGTAGCTCGTCCATGCTGGCGGAGGCGTTCCACTCGGTGGTCGATACCGGCAATGAGGGGCTGCTGTTGCTGGGCCACAAGCGCAGCAAGAAGGAACCGGACGAGAAACACCCGTTCGGCTATGGCAAGGAGCTGTATTTCTGGTCGCTCGTCGTCGCGATGCTGCTGTTTGCGATCGGGGGCGGGCTCTCGATCTATGAGGGCATTGTCCATATCCAGAACCCCGAACCGATCGAGAAACCGATCTGGAACTACGGTGTGCTGCTCGTGGCTTTCCTCGCTGAAGGTACGTCCTGGGTCATCGCGATCCGTCAGCTTCTGAAGCAGCGCAAACCGGGCGAAGGCTATTTCAAAGCCTTCCGCCGCTCCAAGGATCCGTCGATCTTCGTCGTCGTCGCCGAGGACAGCGCGGCCCTTCTGGGCATCCTCGCGGCCGCGCTCGGCGTCTATCTCTCGGTGACGTTCGAGAATCCGTTCTTCGACGGCGCGGCCTCCATCGTCATCGGGCTCATCCTGATCGTCGTGGCGATCATCCTCGTCTACGAGACCCGCGCGCTGATCATGGGCGAAGCCGCTGACCGCGACGTGCGCAAATCGATCCGCGAGATCGCGACCGGGTTCGACGAGGTCGCAGAGGTCAAACGCCTTCTGACGATGCATTTCGCGCCCGATCAGGTGCTGGTGAATATCGAGCTGAAGATGCGCACAGGTCTCTCGCCCGAAGCGATCTTCCACGCGGTGGAGGCGGTGCAGAAGAAAATCCACGAGGCCCACCCGGAGGTTTCGAGCGTTTTCCTCGAAATCGAATCCCTGCGCGGCACGCAGCCCGAAAACGCGGCGGCCTGAGGCCGCGCGCCGCGCCCCCGACGCGATGCCGCTTTTCACCGCAACGCCGTCGCTTTCTCCCGCGCTCCTCCCCGGAGTCGGGGTGATTGTGTCCCCACCCCCGGCGCGCTAGGAAACCGGGCGAAAGATCAAAAGGGATGCGACATGACCCAGACTGCCGACGCTTACGTTCTCACCGTTGCCTGCCCCTCGACGCGGGGGATCGTCGCGGGGATCGCGAACGTGTTGGCCGATCAGGGCTGCAACATCACCGACTCGCATCAGTATGACGACCCGAAGACGGGCCAGTTCTTCATGCGCGTCAGCTTCGTCTCCGAGAAAGGCAAGGATGCCGAGGCGATCCGCGCCGCCTTCGAGCCGGTCGCCAAGGATTTCGAGATGGACTGGGCGGTCCGCGACTCCCGCGAGAAGATGAAGGTTCTGGTGATGGTGTCGAATTTCGGCCACTGCCTGAACGACCTTCTCTACCGCTGGCGCATCGGTGCGCTGCCGATCGAGATCGTGGGCGTGGTGTCGAACCACATGACCTATCAGAAGGTCGTCGTGAACCATGACCTGCCCTTCCACCACATCAAGGTGACGAAAGAGAACAAGCCCGAGGCCGAGAAGCGTCTTCTGGACGTGGTCGATGAATCGGGTGCGGAACTGATCGTGCTCGCGCGCTACATGCAAATCCTGTCGGATGCTCTGTGCCAGAAGATGTCGGGCCGGATCATCAACATCCACCACTCCTTCCTGCCGAGCTTCAAAGGCGCGAACCCCTACAAGCAGGCTTACGAGCGTGGCGTGAAGCTGATCGGGGCGACCTCGCATTACGTGACCGCCGATCTCGACGAAGGCCCGATCATCGAGCAGGACACCGTGCGCGTCACCCATGCGCAAAGCCCATCGGATTACGTCTCGCTGGGCCGCGATGTCGAGGCGCAGGTGCTTTCGCGCGCGATCCACGCCCATGTGCAGCACCGGGTGTTCCTGAACGACAGCAAGACGGTCGTCTTCCCGGCCTCGCCCGGCGCTTACGCTTCCGAGCGTATGGGCTGATCAAAGATGTAGGATGCCCGCCTCGGTCACGATCATGTCGAGCGGCTGATCGGTCGGCTCGGTGGGCACTTCCGGCACTTCCTGCGCCGCAAAAGCAAAGCCGATCGCCGTGACGGGGCCGCGTGCGCGCATCCCCTCCAGCGTGCGGTCGTAAAAGCCGCCGCCATAGCCCAGCCGATAGCCCTTCGCGTCGAAAGCCAGCAGCGGCACGATCAGCACCTCGGGCGTGATCTCCTCACCCTCTGCCGGGATATGCGCTCCGAAAGCGCCCGCGATCATCTCGGTCTCGGGCGTCCAGCGGTGAAAGACCAAAGGCTGCGCCTCCGCGACCACCACCGGCAGACAGAGCGGCCCGCCATGGGCGACCATCGCCGGGCGCGGATCGGGCTCGGTCCGGATCGGCCAATAGCCCGCGAGCACCTTGCCCGCGAAAGGCTCCAGCGCCGCCGTCAGCGCACGGGTCGCCGCGCCATAATCGGCGGCATGGGCGGCCTTACGCGCCGCGAAAGCGTCCTTGCGCGCGAGATCCTTGCTCATAGCAGCACGACGGAGGCGAGGCCGAGGAAGGCGAAGAAGCCCACCACATCGGTCATCGTCGTGACGAAGGTGCCCGAGGCCAGCGCCGGGTCCGCGCCGAGCTTCTCCAGCGCGAGCGGGATCAGGATGCCCGACAAGGCAGCCACCACGAGGTTGATCACCATCGCCAGCCCGATCACGATGCCAAGCTGTGCGCCCGAGAACCAGAAGGCGGCCACCGCGCCCATCACGACTGCGAAGGCGAGACCGTTGAGCAGCCCCACGATGGCTTCCCGTCGCACGACCCGCCAGACGTTGCTGTCGGTCAGGTCGCGGGTCGCCAGCGCGCGCACCGCCACCGTCAAGGTCTGGGTGCCCGCATTGCCGCCCATCGAGGCCACGATCGGCATCAAGACGGCCAGCGCTACAAGCTGCTGGATCGTGCCCTCGAAGATCGAAATCACCGCCGAGGCGAGGATCGCCGTCAGCAGGTTCACGAAAAGCCACGGCAGGCGCTGACGCACGGTTTCCAGCACCGTATCCGAGATCGCGGATTCGTCGCCAACACCGGCGAGGCGGAGGATGTCTTCCTCGTGTTCCTCATCGAGGACCGACATCGCGTCGTCGATGGTGATGACGCCGACCAAGCGGTCGTCTTCATCCACGACCGGAGCCGAGATCAGGTGATACTGGTTGAACGCATAGGCCACGTCGCCCTCGTCCTGATAGGCCGAGATCTTGCGGAACTCTTCCTCGCAAATCTCGATCAGCTTCGAGGCGCGCGGGGCGGACAGGATCCGTCCCAAGGTGACATTGCCGACCGGATGATGGCCCGGATCGACGAGGGTCACGTGATAGAACTGGTCGGGCAGCCATTTGGCTTTGCGCAGAAAGTCGATCGTCTCGCCCACCGTCCAATGCTCGGGCGCGGTCACAACCTCGCGCTGCATCAAACGACCGGCGGAATATTCGGGATAGCCCAGCGATTTCTCGACCGCGGCCCGATCGGTCTCGTCGAGCGCGCCGAGGATCGCTTCCTGCTGCGGCTCCTCAAGGTCTTCGATCAGGTCGACGACATCATCGGAATCGAGCTCACGGACAGCGTCGGCCAGAACTTCCGGCGGCAGGCTCGCGAGAACCTCCTCGCGGATACCCTCGTCGATCTCGGTCAGGATCTCACCGTCGATCTGGCGGCCCCAGAGGCGCAGAATCTCGCGCCGCTCATGGCCGGAGACCTGTTCGATAAGGTCGGCGATATCGGCGGCGTGCAAGGGCTCGAGCAGCTCGCTCAGGCGATCTGCATCTTCCTGCTCGACGGCATCGAGAATTTCCTCGACCAGCTCTCCGCTCAGCCGATAATCCTCTTCCTCGCGCTCTGTCTCTTCGGCAAGTGCTTCGGCCATGTCGCCCCCATTCCGATCGCGCGTGAAACATAGCTGTTTTCTCGCAGATGGACAGGGGGGCGAGGGCGAAAAAGAAGCGCCGCGACGGCAGAGATTTACCTTCGCCGCGCCCCGCCCTAGCATGGCGCGTCGGACAGGAGAGAATGATGGCTGAGCTGCACCTTGGGCAGGTTCTGGAATACCGTGGCGACGCGCTTGCCGAGGGGCCGGAGGCGGTCACGCACCGGCGCCGCGGCGGTATGCTGATCGACGGCGGTATGATCGCCGCCGTGGGCGAGGCCGACGATCTGCGCGAGGCCCATCCGCAGGCCGAGATCGTCGATCATGGCGATCATCTCCTGTCGCCCGGTTTCGTCGATGCGCATGTGCATTACCCGCAGACCGCGATCGTCGCGAGCTGGGGCAAGCGCCTGATCGACTGGCTCAACACCTATACTTTCCCCGAAGAGATTTCCTTCGCCGATCCCGCCCATGCGGAAGAGATCGCGACCCGCTATCTCGATCTGGCGCTGATGAACGGCACGACGTCGATGTGCAGCTATTGCACGATCCATCCCGCCAGCGTCGAAGCCTTCTTCACCGCCGCCAAGACCCGCGGGATGCGCGCCGCGGCGGGCAAGACCTGCATGGATCGCCACGCCCCCGAGGCTTTGCGCGACACGCCGCAATCGGCCTATGACGACAGCCGCATCCTCTTGCAGAAATGGCACGGGACGGGCCGGCTGAGCTATGTCATCACGCCGCGCTTCTCGCCCACCTCGTCGGCGGATCAGCTTTGCGCCTTGGGCGCGCTCTGGGCGGAGCATCCCGATTGCCTGATGCAAACCCATCTGAGCGAGCAGGTGGACGAGATCGCCTGGGTGCGCGAGCTATATCCCACCGCGCGCGACTATCTCGACACTTACGAGACCTATGGCCTTCTGGGCGAGAACGCGCTTTACGGCCACGCGATCCATCTGCAACCGCGCGAGGCCGACCGGATCAAGGAGGTCGGCGCGGCGCTGATCCATTGCCCGACCTCGAACACGTTCATCGGCTCGGGGCTGTTCGACTGGCCGACGCGTCTGGCCGAGGGGCAGCAAATCGGTCTGGCCACCGATACCGGCGGCGGGTCGAGCTTCTCGATGCTGCGCACGATGGCTGCGGCCTATGAGATCGGGCAGCTCACGCATCAGCCGCTGCACCCCGCGCAGCTTTGGTGGCTGGCCACGCAGGGCTCGGCCCAGTCGATGCGGATGGGCGACAAGATCGGTGCTCTGGCGTCGGGAATGGAGGCGGATTTCATCGCCGTCGACCTCGCCTCGACGCCTGCCATTTCGCAGCGTGCCGACCGTGCGGAGGATATCTGGGAGGCGATCTTCCCGACGATCATGATGGGCGACGACCGCGCGATCGCGGGCACCTGGGTCGCGGGCAAGCGGCTGCATTGAGCGATCCGGCCTTCGAGAGGATCTACGCCCGCGCGCCTTTCACGGTCGATTTCCTAGACGGTGCGCGCAGTGATTTGGTGATCTCCTTCGCCTCGATCGGCCATGATCCCAGCCGCCCGCCCGCGCCGGAATTCGTCGCCACTGCTACGGGGCGCGGCACGCCCGGCTTCCCGCGCCCGGCGCTGTTCATCAGCGACGAAAGCCGCAGCTGGGCAAACGATCCGGGTTTCGCCCCTGCCCTGCGCGCCGCCTTGGCAGAGGTGACGCGCCGCCGCCCCGTCACCCGCATCGCCGCCATTGGGCTCTCGATGGGCGCGGTCTCAGCGCTGGTCGCAGCGGAGGTAATCCCGGTCGATGTGGTGCTCGCGCTGTCGCCGCAAGTCTCAGTCAAACCGGGCGTCGTGCCGGGGGAAACGCGCTGGAGCGAGTGGACGGGACAGATCGCGACCTTCGCCCGCGAGATCACGCCGCTCCCGCCCGCGCCCTGCTGGGCGATCCTGTGCCACGGCGCGCATGACGATCTGGATCAGGCGATGCCATTCCCGCGCGCAGAAAACGTCGACCACCTGATCTTCCCCGATCTCGGCCATTCCGACCTCGGGCCGCATCTGAAGGCGCGCGGCGGGTTGTCAGGGCTGATGGAGGCTGCCCTTGCAGGCGACCGACGCCGCCTGCTGCGGATCGCGAGCGCCGCCGGGGCCGTGCGGCGCGAGAAATTCAGCCCATAAGTCGTGCCGCGAGACGGTTCTGCGTCTCGATCACCCGCGGCAGGTCGATCGTCACCACCTGCCCATCGCGCACCACCTGACGACCCTCGACGAAGAGATGCTTCACCTTGGGCGGCCCGCACAGCACCAGCGCCGCGACCGGATCCCATGCGCCTGCCGCCTCCAGCCCGGAGACATCCCAGATCGCCACATCCGCGCGTTTTCCGGGGGCGAGCACCCCGCAATCGGGACGACCCAGCACCTGCGCCCCGCCCAAAGTCGCGATCTCCAGCGCCTCGCGCGCGGCCATCGCATCGGCGCCGTTTTGCACCCGCTGCAGCAGCATCGCCATGCGCGCCTCGCCGATGAGGGAGCATGCATCGTTCGAGGCCGAGCCATCGACGCCCAGCGCGACCTTAACCCCCGCATCGCGCATCTGGCGCACCGGCGCGATGCCCGAGCCCAGACGGCAATTCGAGCACGGACAATGCGCAACCCCCGTCTTCGTGCGCGCGAACAGATCGATCTCGCCCGCGTCCAGCTTCACGCAATGCGCGTGCCAGACATCGTCGCCAGTCCAGCCGAGATCTTCGGCATATTGCCCCGGACGGCAGCCGAACTGCTCCAAGCTGTAGGAAATATCCTCGTCATTCTCGGCCAGATGGGTGTGCAGCATCACGCCCTTGTCGCGCGCCAACAGCGCCGCGTCGCGCATCAGCTCGCGCGAGACCGAAAACGGCGAGCACGGCGCGATCCCCACCCGGCACATCGAGCCCTCGCTTGCATCGTGGAACGCGTCGACGACCCGGATGCAGTCGTTGAGGATCGCGTCCTCGCGCTCGACCAGACTATCGGGCGGCAGCCCCCCGTCGCTCTCGCCGATGCTCATCGCGCCGCGCGTGGGGTGGAAGCGCAGGCCCAGCTCGGTGGCGGCGTGGATCGTGTCCTCCAGCCGCGCGCCATTCGGATACATATACAGATGATCGGAACTGGTGGTGCAGCCGGTGAGCGCCAGCTCCGCCAGCCCAACCTGCGCCGAGACGTGGATCTCCTCGGGGCCCATCTTCGCCCAGATCGGGTAGAGCGTCTGCAGCCAGCCGAACAGCAGCGCGTCCTGCCCGCCCGGCACCGCGCGGGTCAGCGTCTGGTAAAGATGGTGATGGGTGTTCACGAGCCCCGGCGTGACGACGCAGCCCGCAGCCTCGACCACCTCGCCCGTGCTTTCCAGCCCCGGCCCGACGGCGGCGATCTGCCCGTCGCGCAGCAGCAGATCCGCGCCCTTCAGCTCGCGCCGGGTGCCGTCCATCGTGACGATTACCTCGGCGCCCCGGATCAAGATCTCGCCCATCGCGCGCTCCTACTGGCTGGTTTCGCCAGAGCCTAGACCGCGCGGATGGGCGAAGACCAGAGGCACTCAGCGCCCCATCGCGTAGAACTCGGGGTTCGGCGGGATCGCGGCCATGTTCACCAAGCGGTTCGACAGGCCGAAAAACGCCGTGATCGCGCCGATATCCCAGATATCGTCATCGGTGAAACCGTGGGCGCGCAGCGCTTCGTAATCGGCCTCCTCGACCTCCTGCGCGCGCAGGCTCACCTTCATCGCGAAGTCGAGCATCGCACGTTGGCGCGGCGTGATCTCGGACTTGCGGTAATTCACCGCGACCTGATCGGCGATCAGCGGGTTCTTGGCGCGGACACGCAGGATCGCCCCATGCGCGATCACGCAATACTGGCATTCATTGGCCGCCGAGGTCGCCACCACGATCATCTCGCGCTCGGCAATGGTCAGGTTGCCGGGCTTCTCCATCAGCGCGTCATGATAGGCGAAGAAGGCGCGGCACTCGTCGGGGCGGTGCGCCAGCGCGAGGAAGATGTTCGGGATGAACCCGGCCTTCTCCTGCACCGCCTCGATCCGCGTGCGGATATCCTCGGGCATGTCTGCGAGTTTCGGCACCGGATGCCGGCTGATCTTGTCTTGCATGTGGGGTCTCCTCTTCTCCGCCGCCACTATGCACAGCTGCGACGGGGCCGAGGAAATGACGTTGCGGCAATCGCGCTCAGAGGTCGAGCGTGATCCAGACCGGCACGTGATCCGAGGGCTTGTCGCGGCCGCGGATTTCCTTGTCGATACCGACCTCGCGCAACAGATCCGCCGCCTGCGGCGACAGCAGCAGATGGTCGATCCGGATGCCGTTATTCTTCTGCCAGGCGCCCGCCTGATAGTCCCAGAAGGAGTAATGCCCCGGCCCTTGGACCCGGGCGCGGAACGCCTCGGTGAAGCCGAGATTGAGGATACGGCGGAAGGCCTCGCGACTTTGCGGCAGTGCCAGCGCATCGTCGCGCCACGCCTCGGGTTTCGCGGCATCCTCGTCCTGCGGGATGATGTTGTAATCGCCCGCCATCACGAAGGGCTCTTCCAGCGCCAGCAGCTCTTCCGCGCGCGCCTTCATCCGCTCCATCCACGACAGCTTGTAGGCGTATTTGCCGCCTTCGACGGGCTGGCCCGCATCGTCCAGCTCCACCGGGTTGCCATTGGGCAGATAGAGCCCACAGAGCCGCACCGCGCCCTTGTCGCCGACCACGGTGGCCTCGATCCAGCGCGCCTGTTCGTCACCCTCGTCCCCAGGCAGGCCGCGCGTCACATCCTCCAGAGGCAGCTTCGAGAGGATCGCGACGCCGTTGAAGCTTTTCTGGCCATGGGTCTCGACCGAATAGCCCAGTTCCTCGAAGATCTCGCGCGGGAAACCCTCGTCGACCGACTTGATCTCCTGCAGCAAAGCCACGTCGGGCTCGGCTTCCTTCAGCCAATCGACCAGCGCCTGATGGCGCGCCTTGATGCCGTTGATGTTGAAGGTGGCGATTTTCATGAGCGGCTCCGGGTTTGGCAGTCGCGAAAGGTGTAACGGATCGCGGCGGGCACGGACAGGGCGGAGTTAGCCCTCCTCGCTTTCCTCGGTGTCGATCCCGTGACGCTCGAACAGCTTCGCCTGCGACATGATGAAGGCGATCATGATGATCGGCAGACCAAAGGTCTTGAAATCGACCCAATGCGCGTCCGACATCGTGCGCCAGACGATCTCATTGGCGACGGCAAGGCCCAGAAACAGCCAGACGAAGCGCTTGGTCAGGATCATCCAGCCCTTATGCGCCATCGGCATCGCCTCGTTCATCACCAGTTGCAGCCACGCCTTGCCGCGCAGCAATCCGGCCCCGAGGATACCCGCAAACAGCAGGTAGATGATGGTGGGCTTCATCTTGAAGAATGTCGGATCGTTCAGCCAGACCGACAGCCCGCCGAAGATCGCCACCAACACGAGCGTCGCGATCTGCATCGCCGAGAGCTTGCCGGTCAGCAGCCACAGGATCAGCGTCGTCGCCGCGATCAGCGGGATGAACAGCGCGGTTGCCACGACGAAGCCCGAGTAATCTGTCCCGAGGATCGTGTAGGTGCCGTCCTTCAGCCGGTTGAAGGCGATGAAGAACACGATGAGCGGCCCCCAGTCGAGCGCCGCTTTCACCCAGGGGGAAATCTTTTTCTCTGCCATCTGCCTTTACCTGCCTGCTATCTCAACGATCACGGCTCCCGCCGCGATCAGCGCCATCAGAGCCGTGCGCCGCGGCCCCACTTTCTCGCCCAGCACGAGCCAGCCGATGAGCGCAGCGAAGACCGTGGACGTCTCGCGCAGCACCGCCGCCTCGCCCACCTTGTCGAGCCGTGTCGCCAACATGATCGAGCCAAAGGAGAAATAAGCAACAATCGCGCCGATAACACCCCTCTTGATGAGCGGCACCATTTCCGAACTCGGCAGTTTCGTCCAGCGCCGCGCGGTAAAGATCGGCATGAACCAGCCGTCGATGAAGAAGAACCACGCAAGGAAGGTGAACGGATCGGCGGTCGCGCGGATGCCATAGGCGTCATAGGTGGTGTAAAGCGCGACGAAGGCGCCGGTCGCCACGGCCAGCATCAGGGCGGGCACCATCGTGTCGCGATCGACCGTCACATTGCGCAGGTTGTAGAGCGCTAGCCCGTATATGCCCGCCAGAAGCGTCGCCACCCCGGCCCATTGGCCGATCGTGAAATGCTCACCGAAGATGAACCCCGCCCCGATGACCGCGAAAAGCGGTCCGGTGCCGCGCACGACCGGATAGACCACCGTATAGGCCCCGCGCTGGTAGCAGGCCGCCTGCAGCAGCTTGTAGGCGACATGGATGAAGAACACGCCCACGAAGATCGGCCACATGAAGGGCTCGGGCCACGGCACGACGAAAAGCGCGAAGGGGGCCGCGATGATCCCGTAGCTCGCATCGATCGCGGCGCGGCTGAGCCACGGATCGTGGCGCCCCTTCTGCAACGCCCCGAACAGCGCGTGAAGAAAGGCCGCGAGCAGAGCGAGGCTCAGCGCGAGATGCTTGCCGGTCTCGGTGCCCGAGACGGAGATGATCCAGTCGCTCAAGGGGAAGTCCTTCGTGATGTCGGCGGCAAGGGGGCGCTGCCCCCTCTGGCCTCAGGGGCCATTCACCCCCGGGATATTTCGACCAAGGGGAAGAGGAAAGGCGCATCCCTCTCTTCGCTCTTGCACAAATATCCCCGGGGGCGCGCGCAAGCGCGGGGGGCGGCGCCCCCCTTCGCGGCGTCAGTCTTCGAGACCGACGAGGGCCTGCGCGAATTCCTCCGGATCGAAAGGCGCCAGATCATCGAGTTGCTCGCCCACCCCGATCGCATGGATCGGCAGGCCGAACTTGTCGGCCAGCGCCACCAGCACACCGCCTTTCGCAGTACCGTCGAGCTTGGTCATCACCAGCCCCGAAACGTTCGAGATCTTGCGGAAGACATCGACCTGTTGCAGGGCGTTCTGGCCCGTCGTCGCGTCGAGCACGAGAAGCGTGTTATGCGGCGCGCTCTCGTCGACCTTGCGGATCACGCGGACGATCTTGGCCAGCTCCTCCATCAGGTCGGCGCGGTTCTGCAGCCGCCCTGCGGTGTCGATCATCAGAAGGTCCGCGCCCTCGGCCTCGGCCTTCTTCATCGCATCATAGGCGAGCGAGGCCGGGTCCGAGCCTTCGGGCGCGGTCAGGACCGGCACACCGGCGCGATCGCCCCAGACCTGCAGCTGTTCGACGGCGGCTGCGCGGAACGTGTCGCCCGCGGCGATCACGACCTGCTTGCCCGCGGCGCGGAATTGCGAGGCGAGCTTGCCGATCGTCGTGGTCTTGCCCGAGCCGTTGACGCCGACCACCAGCACGACCTGCGGCTTCTTGGGGTAAAGCGGCAGCGGTTTCGCGACCGGCTCCATGATCCGGGCGACCTCTTGGGCCAGAAGCCCCTTGATCTCGGAGACCGAGAGCTTGCGGCCCATCCGCCCCTCGGCGAGGTTCGCCGAGACGCGCAGCGCGGTGTCCACGCCCATGTCGGAGGCGATCAGCAATTCCTCGAGGCTCTCCAACATCTCGTCATCGAGGACGCGGCGCGGCTCGGCCACTTTCGCCTCGCCACCGCCGAAGATGCGCCCCAGAAGGCCGGGCTTTTTCGGCTCGGGGCTGGGGCGCTCGGGCGCGGGCTCGACGTCGAGCGGCGCCTTGGCGATCTGCGCATTCTCCTCCTCGACCGGTTCGGTTACCGGCGCGGGCACGTAGCCGGGCGCGGGCGGGGTCGGATCGGGGAGGTTGATCGTCTCGCTGTGCCGCGGCTCGGGTTCGGGTTCCGGCTCTGCCTCGGGCTCCAGTTCCGGGGCGGGTTCGGCGCGGGTCTGCGGCGCCGCCTCTGGGGAGGTCTCTGCGGGCGTCGCGGGCGCGGAAGGCTCCGGCGTCTCCGCGACCTCGTCTTCGCTGGCCGCATTCTCGGCGACGATATCCTCGAGGCCCTGCTCGAGCTTCGAGGAGGAACGCGTCAGACGCGATTTGAGCTTTTTGAAAAACGACATGGATCAGGCCTTTCCTTACGCTCCACCTAGTTCATCGCAGGCCCGGATGGAAGGCTTATCCCCCGGCAAAACCCGATCCCGCGCCCCAGCCGATCAAGGCCTGACCGCCCCAGTAGAGCACCCAGAGCGCGCGTGCCGCCAGCTGTTTGCGGCCTGCGTCGCGCAGCACGAACATCTCCAGCGCGAGGATCAGGTCGGAGAGGACGAAGGCGAGGCTGCCCACGACCACCATCAGATAGCCCGCAGGAAGGCCCATCGCCACCGCCGCCATCGCCACGATGATCCAGATATAGCTGCGCACCGGCCAGCACAGCCCGCCCGTGCGCGGCAGCAGCCAGAACTCCGCCGACAGCCCCAGGGCGATGAGCGGGATGGTCCAGGCGGAGGGCCGCGCGCCGATGTCGAGAAACCCCAGAAGATAGGCCAGATGCCCCGCCGCGAAGGCCGCCATGCCGATCAGGAAGGCCCGTTGACCGGGGCGCGACAGGGCGAAATCGCCCGCCGCCCCGAGCGCGAGACTCGCAAGGATCGCAAGTGGCGCCCCCATGGCCGCCGCCATCGGAATCAGCGCCACGACGGAGGCGGTCTTCACAAGGGTTTTCGCACCGCTTTCCCCAGCACCCGCATGGCGTACGAGGTAAATCGCCGCGAAGACGGCGGCGATGAGGAGACTGATCGGGGCTGCGGACATCATGGCCACATCTCGCGCAGAAAAGCCCGGCCGCCGCAAGCGGGGTCATAAAAGGGTCGAAATTGGCGAAAGAATAGCGCAAAACCATTGCATTATTGAGAGTGAGCGAAGCGGACCCGCAGCACGTGACCCAAGGCAAAGACCCTTCACGCAAGCGCCGCCTGAGCGGAGCAATTGCCAATCTGCTGCGGCGGTCGCGCGAGATCCCCGGGGTCGACAGTTTCGCGGTCGTAACGCTTTTGCCGGTGCCGCTTCTGCTGGTGGCGGGCGTCTTCGGCGGGGTCGCGGCCTGGGCGGCACTGGTCTGGATCGGGCTGTGCATGTTTATCCTGGATGAGGCGCTGAAGCATCCCTCTCCCGATGCACCGGAAGGCTCGGAATTTCCGGCAGCGGATGCGCTCTCGACGACATTGGCGGTGGTGCATTTCGTGCTGCTCGTGCTCGGCGTGGCGGCGATGTCGGGGCATACGCTGCTGGAGGGGCCAAGCTGGATCGCGGTCTGGCTGGCCTTCGGGCTATTCTTCGGGCAGGTGTCGAATTCCAATGCGCATGAGATGATCCATCGCTCGGACAAACGGCTCTTTCTGCTGGGGAAATGGGTCTATATCTCGCTGCTCTTCGGGCATCACACCTCAGCGCATAGGCTCGTCCACCACCGCTTCGTCGCGACGCCGGACGATCCGAATTCCGCGCAGCTTGGCGAGGGGTTCTGGTCCTTTGCGCCGCGAGCCTGGATCGGCAGCTTCGTCGGCGGCTACGAGATGGAGCGCAACCGCTTCGCCCGTCTGCCCGCGATCGATCCGAAAGCGCCGCTGAGCGCGCGGATCAAGGCGAGGATCGCGCGGCTCGGCCCCTACCCGTCCTATCTGCTGGGCGGGCTGTGGTTCGCGGTGCTGTTCGGGATGCTCTTCGGGGCCGAGGGCGTGGTGGCTTACCTGATGCTCTGCGCCTATGCGCAGGTGCAGATCCTGCTCGCCGATTACGTCCAGCATTACGGCCTATCTCGGAGGCGGCGTGGCGATGGCAGCTTCGATCCCGTCGATGCGCATCACAGCTGGGATGCGCCCGCGCCGATCACCTCGCTGTGGATGCTCAACGCGCCGCGCCATTCGGATCACCATGCGCATCCGGCGCGGGAATACCCGGCGCTTCGGCTTGGCGATCTGACCGAGCCGCAGCGACCCGTCCTGCCGCGTAGCCTGCCCGCGATGGCGGCGCTGGCGCTGTTCCCGCCGCTCTGGCGCCGGGTCATGGACAAGCGCGTGAAAGCGCTTCAGGGCAAGCCCCTCGACGCCGACGCGCCCAGCGCGCGCTAGGCAAGCGGGCCGCGATCTGGCAGGTTGGGTGAAAGACCTTGCCGGAGCCTCCCCCATGCGCCCGAACCCGATCCTGTCTCTATCCCTTGCGGCCTTGGCTCTGATGCCGACGCTGGCGGCCGCTGCCGATCCGCTCGGCCCGCCGCTCAATGCGGAGCAATTCGATCAGCGCACCGTCGGGCGCACAATCACCTATTCGGTCTTCGGCCAGCCCTACGGCTCCGAGCAATACAAGCCCGGCCACAAGGTGATCTGGGCCTTCACCGAAAGCGAGTGCAAGGAAGGCGACTGGTATCAGGACGGGCAGTATATCTGCTTCGACTACGGCGAATATGCGCCGCTGCAATGCTGGACCTTCTACGACACGGCGCAGGGGCTGCTCGCGCAGTTCAAGGGCGATCCCTCGCAGGAGCCGCTGGTCAGCCTGTCGGAAAGCCACGACCCGCTGGTCTGTCAGGGACCCGACGTCGGCGTGTAAGCCTCAGAACAGACTGCCCTGAGACGGGCCCGGATCGGGCTTTTTCTTCTTCGGCTTCGGCGCGGTCGCACTTCCGCCCCCGCCCGGGATCACCGCGAGCTTGCCATCGGCGAACTCGATCTCAAGACCGGGCTGCTTTTCGGCCACCGCTTGCGAGGTCACCACGCCATCGGGGCCGCGCACCACCGCATAGCCGCGCTTGAGCGTCTCGGTATAGCCCAGCGTCTGGCGCATCCGGTCGAGCCGCTCGAGCCGTTCGCCCTGCGCCTCGAGCCGCGCGGGCAAGGAGCGCTCCAGCCGGGCTTCCAGCCCCGCCAGCCGCTCGGCGCCGTCGCGGTTGCGCCGCTGCGCATCGCCGATCATCCGCACCCGCGCCGCATCCAGCCGCCGCGCAAGCTGCGTGTGATCCTGGGTCGCGCGCCGCATCCGGGCCGCCGGTGCCGGCGCCAACCGCGCCGACAAGCCGTCGATCTCACGCGAGCGGTCCCGGATGAAGCGCCGCAGTAGGTTCGGCGAGATTTGCGCAGCCAGCGGCGCGAAACGAGTGTTTTTGCGCAGGACCAGCGTGCGCAGCGCAGGGCCCAGCCGCTCGGCCCAGAGATCGAAGCTTTGCCGCGCCGGTTGCGTCAGCGCCTCGGGACGGCCCAGCCCACGCGCCAGATCGCGCAGCCGCTGGCCGCGCTGATCGAGCCGCCCGCGCGCCGCGCGCATCATCCGCGTCTGCGCCTCCGACAGCCAAGCGGCCAGTTCGGCGCGCACCGGCACCGCCATTTCCGCAGCAGCGGTCGGCGTAGGCGCGCGCCGGTCGGCTGCGTGATCGACCAACGTCGTGTCCGTCTCGTGGCCCACCGCCGAAATCACGGGGATATCGCTTTCGGCCACGGCGCGCACCACGGCTTCTTCGTTGAACCCCCAGAGGTCCTCGATAGAGCCGCCGCCGCGCGCGACGATGATCAGATCGGGGCGCGGGATCTCCCCGCCCGGCGCCAGTGCGTTGAAGCCCCGCACCGCGCGCGCCACTTCTGGCGCACAGGCCTGACCCTGCACCGCCACCGGCCAGATCAACACATGACGCGGGAAGCGGTCGGCGAGCCTGTGCAGGATGTCGCGGATCACCGCGCCCGAGGGCGAGGTCACCACGCCGATCACCTGCGGCAGCCACGGAATGGGCTTCTTGCGGCCCGCGTCGAACAGCCCCTCGGCGGCCAGCGCCTTGCGGCGCGCCTCCAGCATCGCCATCAGCGCACCCGCGCCCGCCGGTTCGACATTGTCGACGATCAGCTGATATTTCGACTGGCCCGCGAAAGTCGTCATCCGGCCCGTGGCGATGACCTCCATCCCCTCCTCGGGGCGGACCTGCATCTTCGCCACCTGCCCTTTCCAGCTGACGGCGGCGATCACCGAGCGGTCGTCCTTGAGGTCGAAATACATATGCCCCGAGCGCGGCATCGACACACGGCCAACTTCGCCGCGCACCCGGACGCGGCCGAATTCCCCCTCGATCACGCGTTTCACCGCCCCCGAAATCTCGGAGACCGTGTAGTCATGCGCGTTCGAGCCGTTTTCGTCGTCGAGAAGGTCCATATGCCTGCCTGCTTGAGCGTTGGTCCGGGGCGCCTTGCCTCAGAGTTTCGCGCAGCTTAGAAGGCGGGAAAGCGAAGGCCAAGGGGGCGAGCGATGAACATTCTGGTTCTGGGCGGCGGCGGGCGCGAACATGCGCTGGCTTGGGCGATCAAGCAAAATCCGAAATGCGACCGGCTGATCGTGGCCCCGGGCAATGCCGGGATCGCGCAGATCGCCGATTGCGCGGCGATCGATCCGAACGATGCGGCGGCGGTGCTGGAACTCTGCGAGGCCAATGCGGTCGATTTCGTGGTGATCGGGCCGGAAGCGCCGCTGGCAGCGGGCGTGGCCGATGCGCTGCGCGCGCAGAACATCCTGACCTTCGGCCCTTCGGCGGAGGCCGCGAAGCTGGAAGCCTCGAAAGCCTTCACGAAAGAGATTTGCGACGCCTGCAACGCGCCCACCGCCGCCTATGCCCGCTTCACCAGCGCGGAAGGCGCGAAGGGCTATGTCCGCGAACAGGGCGCGCCGATCGTAGTGAAGGCCGACGGTCTCGCCGCCGGCAAGGGCGTGATCGTCGCGATGACGCTCGATGAGGCGTTCAACGGCATCGACGAAATTTTCGGCGGCGCGTTCGGAAGCGCGGGCGCGGAAGTCGTGATCGAGGAATTCATGGAGGGCGAGGAAGCCTCGCTCTTCGTGCTGTGCGATGGCGAGAACGTGCTGGCCGTGGGCGGCGCGCAGGACCACAAGCGCGTCGGCGAAGGCGATACCGGCCCAAACACCGGCGGCATGGGCGCCTATTCCCCCGCCCCGATCCTGAGCCCCGAGATCGAGGCGAAGGCGATGGACGAAATCGTCCGCCCCACCGTGGCCGAGATGGCCAAGCGCGGCACCCCGTTCCAGGGCGTGCTCTATGCCGGGCTGATGATCAAGGACGGCCAGCCGCGGCTCGTGGAATACAACGTGCGCTTCGGCGATCCCGAATGTCAGGTGCTGATGCTGCGGCTCGGAGCGCAGGCGCTCGATCTGCTGCTGGCCTGCGCGGAAGGGCGGTTGAACGAGGTGCAGGCGCAATGGGCGCCGGATCACGCGATGACGGTGGTGATGGCCGCGCAGGGCTATCCCGGCGCCTATGAAAAAGGCTCGGTGATCGGCGGGCTCGACGCGCTGCCCGAAGACGGCTCGCGCATGGTCTTCCACGCGGGCACCTCAGAGAAAGACGGACATGTCGTCGCGACGGGCGGACGGGTTCTCAACGTCACGGCCCGCGGCGAGAGCCTGCAGGAAGCGCGCGACCGGGCCTATGAAATGATCGACGCGATCGACTGGCCCGAAGGCTTCTGTCGCCGCGATATCGGCTGGCGGGCGCTGAGCTGAGGCGTGACAGGGGGCGCTGCCCCCGCTCGCGTTCCGCGCGCCCCCCGGGATATTTCCACCAAGCCGAACGGGCGCAACGGAACATTAACTACGCTCACGCTATCAAGGATTCGCGGAACAGGCGGGGACGCCGATGACCGCCCAAGACGAACGTGCCCGGCTCGCCCGCCCTTCTGCGGATCGAGTCGGGCATTTTTCGTTTTCGGCTTGGCTCAAATATCCCGGGGGGCTGGCGCAGCCAGCGGGGGCAGAGCCCCCTCACCCGGCGCGTCCCGAGCCCGCCGGCTCGCTGCCCTCTTGCCTTACCAAGTGCTTGCAACGCGGCTCGGCGCCGCCTGCCGAAACGTCAGGCAGGAAAATTCCTCTTCGCGCAAAATTTCCTCTTGCAGCCTACGCCGCTATCCCCTAAATCCGCCTCCACCGAACCGGCGCGGGCGTAGCTCAGGGGTAGAGCATAACCTTGCCAAGGTTAGGGTCGGGCGTTCGAATCGCCTCGCCCGCTCCAGTTCGGTCAAATACCCAAGGATGCGGGCGTAGCTCAGGGGTAGAGCATAACCTTGCCAAGGTTAGGGTCGGGCGTTCGAATCGCCTCGCCCGCTCCAATACAAAAAAGCCTCCCTTCGGGGAGGCTTTTGTTTTTCCGCCCCACTGCCCGTCAATCGACATGCCCCCGCTTGAGCGCGGCCCCTGCCCCGGCCTATAAGGCGGTGAGTTTCAAGGAGGCGCCCCATGCGCAAAGCCACGATCAGCCGCAAGACCGCCGAGACCGAGATCAACGTCGAGATCAATCTCGATGGCACCGGTCAATTCGATAACAAGACGGGCGTGGGCTTCTTCGACCACATGCTCGACCAGCTCGCGCGGCATTCGCTGATCGACATGACCGTGCGCGCGAAGGGCGACCTGCATATCGACGACCACCACACGGTCGAGGATACCGGCATCGCGCTGGGTCAGGCGCTGGTGCAGGCGCTTGGCGACAAGCGCGGCATCCGCCGCTACGGCCATTTCGCGCTGGCGATGGATGACACGCAGGTGCAATGCGCGCTGGATCTCTCTGCGCGCCCCTTCTTCGTTTGGAATTGCGACATGCCCTCGCCGAAGATCGGCACGTTCGACACCGAACTGGTGCGCGAGTTCTTCCAGGCCCTCGCCACCCATGGCGGGATCACGCTGCATATCGACCGCGTGCATGGCTTCAACAGCCACCACATCGCCGAGGCCGCGTTCAAATCGGTCGCCCGCGCCCTGCGCATGGCGGTCGAGACCGACCCGCGCATGGGCGACGTGCTGCCCTCGACCAAAGGGGCGCTTTGATGCTCACGGCACTGGTCGATTACGATTCGGGCAACCTGCACTCGGCCGAGAAGGCGTTTCAGCGCATGGCGAACGAGACGGGTCGCGGCACGATCGTCGTGACCTCGGAGCCCGACGTCGTCGCGCGCGCCGACCGGATCGTGCTGCCGGGCGACGGGGCGTTTCCGTCCTGCAGCGCGGCGCTCTATCGCTTCGAGGGGCTGGCGCAGGCGATCGAAGAGGCGGTGACCGTGAAGGGCCGCCCCTTCCTCGGGATCTGCATCGGGATGCAGATGCTGGCGACGCGCGGGCTCGAGTTCCGCGAGACCGAGGGTTTCGGCTGGATCCCCGGCGAGGTCGTGAAGATCGAACCTGCCGATCCGTCGATGAAGGTCCCGCATATGGGCTGGAACGATCTGGTGGTCGGCTACAATCACCCGGTGCTGAGCGGTATCAACACGGGCGACCACGCCTATTTCGTGCATAGCTACCACTTCAACGTAGCCGAGCCCGAACACCGTCTGGCCTATGCCGAATATGGCGCCGAGATCACCGCGATCGTGGGGCGCGACAATATCGTGGGCACCCAGTTCCACCCGGAGAAATCTCAGGCCACCGGTCTGCGTCTGATCGCGAATTTCCTCGGCTGGAAGCCCTGATGGCGCCCAAGGCGGTTCTGTCGTGGTCGTCGGGCAAGGATTGCGCGATGGCGCTTCATGCCTGCCGGACCGAAGGTCACGCGGATGTCGTGGCGCTGCTGTCGACGACCAACGAGGCTTTCGACCGCGTGGCGATGCATGGGACGCGCAATGAGCTGCTGCGCCGTCAGGCGAAGGCCGTGGGCCTGCCGCTGATCGAGGTGCCGCTGCCCTGGCCCTGCTCGAACGAGGATTACGAGGCGCGGATGGCCTCGGCTATGGATCAGGTGAAGGCACTTGGCGTCGAGACGATGGTCTTCGGCGATCTCTTCCTCGAAGACGTGCGCGATTACCGGATCGAGAAGCTGAAGCCGCTGGGCGTCGAGGCGCTCTTCCCGCTCTGGCAGCGCCCGACGGATCAGCTTGCGCGCGAGATGATCAAAGCGGGGTTCGTCACGCATCTTGTGACCGTGGATCCGAGCAAGCTCGATCCCAGCTTCGCGGGGCGGCGGTTCGATGAAAGGCTGCTGGCCGATCTGCCCGAAGGCGTCGACCCCTGCGGCGAGAATGGCGAGTTTCACACCGCCGTCAGCGCGGGCCCTATCTTTGACGCGCCGATCCCGGTGCGGGTGGGCGAAACGGTGATGCGCGACGGGTTCACCTACGCAGACCTGATCCCCGAGTAAGTCCGGCGAGAAATCCCGGCCCGCCGCGTCATCGCAGGGGCCGGGGAATACATCACTTCACGCGCTGCCAGTCCTGCGACTTGCAGAACAGACCGCCCGCCACGCAACCGGCCAGCGCCATCGCGTTGCCGTTCACGGTGACCTTGCCGAGGTAGATCTTGTTGTTGGACGGGCGCCAGACCTTGCCCTGATACTTGTTGTTGCCCTTCGGCTCCATCCCGATCACGAGCTGCTTGCCGAGGTTTTCCGACTTGTACTCGCTGCCGCCCTTGAAGGTCCGCACGATAGTCCCGCAGAATTTCGAGCCGCAGGGCGCGATGTCCACATAGGCATAGGCGCCGTCATCGGGCTGCGTCTTCCAGGTGCCCTCGATCGGGTCGGCCAGCGCCGCGCCTGCGCCCAGTGCCAGGGTCGCTGCGGCGATCATCAAAGTCTTCATGGCAAATCTCCTCCCTTTTGCCTGCTGGCCACATCAGGCCATGCAAGAGCGATTCCCGGCAAGACTGACGTGACGTCCGCGTCAGGCTTGGAAAATCCGCGAACCCGTGGCAAGAGGCATCGCGACAGTTCAGGAGTGCCCACAGATGATCCTCTACCCCGCAATCGACCTCAAGGATGGCCAATGCGTGCGTCTGCTGCATGGCGAGATGGACAAGGCCACGGTCTTCGGCGACGACCCGGCGGCGCAGGCGGCCAAGTTCGAGGCGGCGGGCTGCGAATGGGTGCATCTGGTGGACCTCAATGGTGCCTTCGCGGGGGAGCCCGTGAACGCCGCCGCCGTCGAGGCGATCCTGTCGCGCATCAAGGTGCCCGCACAGCTGGGCGGCGGCATCCGCGACATGGCGACGATCGAGCGTTGGCTGGAAAAGGGTCTGGCGCGGGTAATCCTCGGCACCGTCGCGGTCGAGAACCCCGATCTTGTGCGCGAAGCGGCGAAGGCCTTCCCCGGTCAGGTGGCCGTCGGGATTGATGCGCGCAACGGCAAAGTCGCGACCAAGGGCTGGGCGGAAGAGACCGATGTGATGGTCACCGATCTGGCGAAGTCCTTCGAGGACGCGGGCGTCGCCGCGATCATCTACACCGATATCATGCGCGACGGCGCGATGGGCGGGCCGAATATCGCCGCGACCGAGGCACTGGCCGGCGCAGTCGAAATCCCTGTCATCGCGAGCGGTGGCGTGTCGTCCCTGCCCGACCTGATCGCCCTGCGCGACACGGGCGTGATCGCGGGCGCGATTTCGGGGCGGGCGATTTATGACGGGGCACTCGATCTGACCGAGGCGCTGGCCGCGCTGCGCGCCTGACACAGCGCTGAGGAAATCCACCGCAAGTGACACAAATCATTGCGCCATGTGAATTTCCGCGTGAGGGTTAACCTAGCGTTAACACCAAGTGTGGAGGGTGCCATGAAACGCATGATGACGATTGCCGCGGTGACCGCTTGCCTCGCAAGCGCGGCCATGGCGAATGATACCAAAGGCTTTGTGGGTCTGAACTGGACCTTCGGCCCGGGCGCGAGCGGCCTTGAAGGGGTGTTCGGCGCGATGAATTACGACCTCGATCCGGATGGCGACATCAACGGGGCGAAGCTGTCATTGCATCTCGGTATCGGTCCGGGGCCGGTGCAGGGCAAAATCAAGCTGACCGGCGTCGCCGGACAGGACAACGCCATGGCGGAACTGGGCATGGGCTATGGCAGCCGCGGCTGGTTCGGCACGGGCGGGCTGATGGGCGAGCATTGGACCGTCGGCGGCGATCTGTTCTTCCAAGGCGGCTGGGAAGGCTTCGGCGGCATTCACAGCCTGCAGTTCGATCGGCCGAAAGCGCCCACAGCGCCGCCTCCGCCGGCCAATGAAGCCGTCATCGGCCCAACAACGAACCTGAACTGACGATCAAGGGCGGCTCAAGCCGCCCTTTTCCTTGGCTCAGGCACCCACCGATTTGCGCACCATGTCCCAATAGATATCGGCGACGGTGGCGCGGCTCAGACGTCCGCCTTCGCGGAACCATGTATTCACCCCGGTCAGCATCGCGATGATCGCCATCGTCGCAAGCTTGGTATCCGGGATCAGGAACACGCCCTCGTCCTGCCCTGCCTTCAGGATCGCTTCCAGCTCGGTCTCGTAGGTCTTGCGCAGCCCCTCGATCACCGCGAAATTCTCCGAGCTCAGGTTGCGCAGTTCCATATAGCTGAGGAACACCGCCTCCGCCCGCTCGAGGTTGAAGCGGATGTGGAAGCGCACGAAACGCTCCAGCCGCGCATGGGCGTCGCCCCCGCCGGGCTCGGCGTGCCACGCAGCGATCAACTCGTCCATGTGGGTCTTGAGAAGATCGAACAGCAGCGCCTCTTTGTCGGGCGTATAGAGGTAGAGCGCGCCCGCCTGGACCCCCACCGCGCCTGCGATCTGGCGCATCGAGACAGCGGCAAACCCGTGCCGCGCAAAGAGCCTTTGCGCCTCGGCGCGGATCTTCGGGCCGGTAATCTCGGAATGGGAGCCAGTCTTGCGTGCCATGATACCGACGCTAACTGAACGGGCGTTCATTATCAAACCCGATTTGCGGCGCAATCGGCACTGGCAATGGGGCCGCGCGCGCAATAGTTTGCCCCTGTCCCGAGAGGAGAAACCATGCGCGCCCCTGCCCTGATCGCCCTGTTTGCCTTGCTGGCCTCGCTCGCCGCCTGTTCGAAACAGTCGATGGAGGGCTATCCGACGCTGCTGCCGATGGACGAGATCCTGACCGATCAGCCCCTCACCCCCGATCCGGCCCCCGAGCTGGAGGCCCGCGCCGATGCGTTGCGCTCCCGCGCAGACGCGATGCGCAGCCAATAAAATCACGCCATAGAGCGGTTGAAGCCGCACGCCGCGTTGCCCTGCCTGCGCTTTCCCGCTAACAGGGCGCAAACCACCAAGTTTCGCTCATGAGGTCCCTATGTCCGCCGTCTCAGATACCGCACCCTTGCGTCTTGGCATCGCGGGTCTCGGCACCGTGGGCATCGGTGTGGTGAAGATCGTGCAACGCCATGCCGATCTGTTGGCAGCCCGCGCGGGCCGTCCGGTCGAAATCACCGCCATCACCGCCCGCGATCGCACCAAGAACCGCGACGCGGACCTGTCGAGCTATGCATGGGAAGACGATGCGGTGACGCTCGCCAAGCGCGACGACATCGACGTCTTCGTCGAACTGATGGGCGGCCATGAAGGCCCCGCGAAGAACGCGACCGAAGCCGCACTGAAAGCAGGCAAGGACGTGGTCACCGCGAACAAGGCGCTGCTCGCACATCACGGTCAGGCGCTCGCGGAACTCGCCGAAAGCCTCGGCCGCACGATCCGCTATGAGGCCGCCGTCGCGGGCGGCATCCCGGTCATCAAAACGCTGACCGAAGGGCTTGCGGGCAACGGTATCCGCCGCGTGATGGGCGTGATGAACGGCACCTGCAACTACATCCTGACGCGGATGGAAGATGCGGGCCTGCCCTATGACACGGTCTTCGAAGAGGCGCGCGCGCTTGGCTATCTCGAGGCCGATCCGAACCTCGACGTGGGCGGGATCGACGCGGGCCACAAGCTCGCCATCCTCGCCGCCATCGCCTTCGGCACGCAGGTCGCTTTCGACGACGTGACGCTGGAAGGGATCGGGCGCATCTCGATCGACGATATCCGCCGCGCGGGCGATATGGGCTACAAGATCAAGCTCCTGGGCGTTGCGCAGATGACTGGCCGCGGGCTGGAGCAGCGGATGACGCCGTGCCTCGTGCCCGCCACCTCGCCGCTGGGTCAGTTGACCGGCGGCACCAACATGACCGTTCTGGAAGGCGACTCGGTCGGCCAGATCGTGCTGCGTGGCGCAGGCGCGGGCGAAGGCCCGACCGCGAGCGCCGTGATGGGCGACGTGATGGACCTCGCACGCGGGTTGCGGCTGCCGGTCTTCGGCCAGCCCGCCGACAAGCTCGAGGCCCCCACCCCGGCCGTCACCGCGATCCCCGCGCCCTATTACCTGCGCCTGCAACTGTCGGACAAACCCGGCGCGCTGGCGAAGGTCGCGACCGTTCTGGGCGAGGCGGGCGTCTCGATCAGCCGGATGCGCCAATACGGCCATGCCGACACCTCGGCCCCGGTGCTGATCGTCACCCACAAGACGACCCGCGACGCGATCGACGCCGCGATCGACGCCCTGCCCGCGACCCGCGTGGTCGAGGGCGAGCCGATCGCGATCCGCATCGAAGAGGTCTGAGCGGATGGGGATGCTGAGCCATGTCTCGCTGGGCATCTCCGATCTCGACCGGGCGCTGACCTTCTACGCCCCGCTGATGGAGCGGCTCGGTCTGGCGCTGCGCTTTTCCGAGCCCGCCAAACAGTGGGCAGGCTGGACCGCCGAGGATGGCAGCCGCCCGATCTTCTTTATCACCCGCCCCTTCAACGGCGACGCCCCCGCCCCCGGCAACGGGCCGATGGTCGGATTCGATGCGCCCGACCGTGCGACGGTCGATGCCGTGTACGCCCTCGCGCTGAAACTGGGCGGCACCGATGAGGGCCCGCCGGGGCTGCGCCCGCATTATCACGCGGATTATTACGGCGCCTATTTTCGCGACCCGGATGGCAACAAGCTCTGTATTGCGTGCCATTTTTCACCGCAATAGCGGCTGGCCTCTCCTGTTAGCGTTCACGGGGTTGCCCTTCGCGCCCCCACAGGCTTTACCTATGCCCGGCCCACAACGCCTAGGCAGACAGGAAGACCCAAATGACCCCTCCGAGTGATTTCAACGACCGCATGCTTTCGCTGGGCCTCGCCCGCGTGTCGGAAGCGGCTGCTCATGCCTCCGCCGACCTGATCGGTCGCGGCGACGAGAAGGCTGCCGACCAGGCGGCGGTGAACGCCATGCGCGATCAGCTCAACAAGCTGGAAATCCGCGGCACCGTGGTCATCGGGGAAGGTGAGCGCGACGAGGCGCCGATGCTCTATATCGGCGAGGAAGTCGGTCAGGGCGTCGGCCCGGAAGTGGATATCGCGCTCGACCCGCTGGAAGGCACCACGCTGACCGCGAAGGACATGCCCAACGCGCTGACCGTGATCGCGATGGCGCCGCGCGGCACGATGCTGCACGCGCCTGACGTCTACATGGACAAGCTGGCCATCGGCCCGGGCTACGAGAAAGACGTGGTCTCGCTCGACATGACCCCGACCGAGCGCGTTCAGGCGCTGGCCAAGGCGCAAGGCGTCGAGACCAAGGACATCGCAGTCTGCATCCTCGACCGTCCGCGCCATGAGGACATGATCGCCGAGGTCCGCGAGACCGGTGCGAAGATCCGCCTGATCACCGATGGCGACGTGGCGGGCGTCATTCACTGCGCCGAGCCGGATTTCACCGGCATCGACATGTATATGGGCTCCGGCGGCGCGCCTGAGGGTGTGCTGGCGGCCTCGGCGCTGAAATGCATGGGCGGTCAGATGTGGGGCAAGCTGCTGTTCCGCAACGATGACGAGCGCGGGCGCGCGAAGAAGGCAGGCATCACCGATCTCGACAAGGTCTATACGCGCGACGAGATGGTGCGTTCGGACGTGATCTTCGCCGCGACCGGTGTGACCAACGGCTCGATCGTGAAGGGCGTGAAGCGCGAGCCGACCTATATCGAATCCGAGACGATGCTGATGCGCTCGAAAACCAGCTCGCTGCGCCGCGTGATCTACCGCAACCCGGTGAAGTAACCGGCGCGTCTGGATATTTTTATCGAGAAGAAGAGAAAGGCCGGAGCGCGATGCTCCGGCCTTTCGTCATTCTGGCTGGCGGTTACTCTGCCGCGTCGGCGTAGCTCTCGACCGGCGGACAGGTGCAGATCAGGTTGCGGTCGCCGAAGACGTTGTCGACCCGGCCCACGGGCGGCCAGTATTTGTCGACCCGGAAGGCGCCTGCCGGGAAACAGCCCTGCTCGCGGGTATATTTCCGGTCCCAATCGGCCACGAGGTCTTCCACCGTATGCGGCGCATGGCGCAGCGGGCTGTCCTCGGGGGTGATCTCGCCCGCCTCGATCTCGCGGATCTCGTCGCGGATCGAGAGCATCGCGGTGATGAAGCGGTCGATCTCGGCCTTGGTCTCGGATTCGGTGGGCTCCACCATCAGCGTGCCGGCGACCGGCCAGCTCATCGTGGGCGCGTGGAAGCCGTTATCCATCAGACGCTTGGCGATATCGTCCACCGTCACGCCCACCTCCGCGAAGGGCCGCGTGTCGATGATGCATTCATGCGCGACACGTCCGCGATTGCCCATGAAGAGGATCGGGTAGCCCTCTTTCAGCTTCGCGGCGATGTAGTTGGCAGCGAGGATCGCGACGCGGGTCGCCTGCGTCAGGCCCGGCCCGCCCATCATCAGGATATAGGCCCAGGAGATCAGCAGGATCGAGGCCGAGCCATAGGGCGCGGCACTCACCGGCCCCTCGTCTCCGCCGGTCTCGGGATGGCCCGGCAGGAAGGGCGCGAGGTGCGATTTTACCCCGATCGGCCCCATGCCCGGACCGCCACCGCCATGCGGGATCGCGAAGGTCTTGTGCAGGTTGAGGTGGCTCACATCCGAGCCGATCTCGCCCGGCTTCACCAGCCCCACCAGCGCGTTGAGGTTGGCGCCATCGAGATAGACCTGACCGCCATATTCGTGGGTGATGTCGCAGATGCGCTTCACCGTCTCCTCAAAGACGCCATGGGTCGAGGGATAGGTAATCATGCAGGCCGCGAGCTTGTCGCCCGCCTCTGCCGCCTTGGCCTCGAAATCCTCCAGATCCACATCGCCATTGGGCGCGGAATTCACCACGACGACCTTCATCCCCGCCATATGCGCCGAGGCCGGGTTCGTGCCATGCGCTGACATCGGGATCAGGCAGACGTCGCGCTGATCGTCGCCATTGGCGCGGTGATAGGCCGCGATGGTCAACAGCCCCGCATATTCCCCCTGCGCGCCCGAATTGGGCTGCATCGAGAAGGCGTCATAACCGGTGATCTCGCAAAGCTTCGCGGTCAGATCGTCGATCATTTCCGCATAGCCCTGCGCCTGATCGAGCGGTACGAACGGGTGCAGCGAGCCGAATTCCGGCCAGGTCAGCGGCATCATCTCGGCGGCTGCGTTGAGCTTCATCGTGCACGAGCCGAGCGGGATCATCGCGCGGTCGAGCGCGAGGTCGCGATCCGAGAGGCGGCGCATGTAGCGCATCATCTCGGATTCGGCGCGATTCATGTGGAAGACCGGATGGGTGAGGTAATCGCTCTCGCGCAGCAGCGCATCCGGCACCGCCGGTTGCGTGGCCTCGGGGGCGGCTTCGGTGATCCCGAACGCGTCGAGCACCTTGGCCACCACGCCCGGATCGCTGGTCTCGTCGAGCGAGATTCCGACCCGGTCGCGACCCACCTTGCGCAGGTTGATCCCGCGATGACGGGCGGCGGCGAGGATGCCCTGCTGGCCCACGCCCACCTCGACGGTGATCGTATCGTAGAAATTCGCAGGCTCCACCAGGGCGCCAGCGGCCTTCAACGCCTCGGCCAGTTGCACGGTCAGAAGGTGCACGCGTTCCGAGATCGCGCGCAGGCCGACGGGGCCGTGGAAGACCGCGTAGAAGCTCGCCATGACGGCCAGAAGCGCCTGCGCGGTGCAGACATTCGAGGTCGCCTTCTCGCGGCGGATATGCTGCTCGCGGGTCTGCAGGCTCAGCCGGTAGGCTCGGTTGCCGTGGCTGTCGATCGACACACCGACGATCCGGCCCGGCATCGCGCGCTTCATCTTGTCGGTGGAGGACATGAAGGCGGCATGCGGGCCGCCATAGCCCATCGGCACGCCGAAGCGCTGCGCGGAGCCCACCGCGATATCGGCGCCCATCGCGCCGGGCTCTTTGAGCAGGCACAGTGCCAGAAGATCGGTCGCGACCACGGCCACGGCTTTCGCGGCATGGAGCGCCTCGCATTCGGCGGTGAAGTCGCGGACATGGCCATAAGTGCCCGGATATTGGAAGATCGCGCCAAAGACCTTCTCGGCTTCCAGCGTCTCGGGCGCGCCCACGATCACCTCGATGCCGAGCGGCTCGGCGCGGGTCTGGATAACGCCGATGGTCTGCGGATGGCAGTTCTCGTCGACGAAGAAGGCGGTGGCCTTCGACTTCGCGACGCGCTGCGCCATCGCCATGGCTTCGGCCGCTGCAGTCGCCTCGTCCAGTAGCGAGGCATTGGCCACCGGCAGCCCGGTCAGGTCCGACACCATCGTCTGGAAGTTCAGAAGCGCCTCGAGGCGGCCCTGCGCGATCTCGGGTTGGTAGGGCGTGTAGGCCGTATACCAGGCCGGGTTCTCGAGGATATTGCGCTGGATCGCGGGCGGCGTGACCGTGCCGTAATAGCCCTGCCCGATCAGGCTGGTCATCACGCGGTTCTTCTTCGCGACGCCTTCCATCTTCTGCAGGAGGCCATACTCGGTCAGCGGCGCCCAGCCCAGCGGCTCGGCCTGACGGATGCTTTTCGGCACCGTCTCGGCGATCAGCGCGTCGAGGTCCGGCGCCCCCACGGCTTTGAGCATCTCCTCCATCTCGGCCGGTGAGGGCCCGATATGGCGGCGATTGGCGAAATCGTAACTGTCGTAAGTCGTGGGGGTGAAGGTCATGGATATTACCCGATGAAGTCTTTGTAAGCGGCCTCGTCCATGAAGCCGTCGAGCGCGGAGGCGTCGGTGAGTTTCATCTTGAAGAACCACGCCTTGCCCAGCGGGTCTTCGTTCACGAGGCCCGGATTGTCGGCCAGATCCTCGTTGATCTCGACGATCTCGCCACCCAGCGGCGCGAGGATGTCGGAGGCAGCCTTGACCGACTCGATCACGCAGATCTCGTCGCCCTTCTCGACCGTGTCGCCGACATCGGGCAGCTCGACGAAGACGACATCGCCCAATTGCTCGGAAGCGTGCTCGGTGATGCCGACGATCACAACGTCGCCTTCAGTTTTGAGCCATTCGTGGTCTTCGGTGAATTTCATGTAACGTCTCCCGATTGGTTGTTCAGCGTTTGTAGGTGGCAGGGCGGAAGGGCATCGAAACGACCTTGGCGGGCAGACGCTTGCCGCGCACCTCGCCATAGACGGTGGTGCCTTCGAGCGTTTCGGCCGGCAAATAAGCCATCGCCATCGGTGCCTCGATCGAGGGACCGAAACCGCCCGAGGTCACGCGTCCGATCGGATCGCCCCCCTCGGCCTCGGCGAAAATCTCGACGCCTTCGCGCATCGGTGCGCGGCCCTCGGGGCGCAGGCCGAGGCGCAGGCGGCTCGGTCCGTTTTCCAATTCGCTCAGAATGCGATCCGCGCCGGGGAAGCCGCCTTCGCGCTCGCCCCCCTTGCGACGCACCTTCTGGATCGCCCAGGCGATGTTGCCCTCGACCGGGGTCGTGGTGGTGTCGATATCGTGGCCGTAGAGGCAAAGCCCCGCTTCGAGCCGCAGGCTGTCGCGCGCGCCCAGACCGATCGGCTCCACCGCCTCATCGGCGAGCAGCTTGCGGGCAAATTCCACCGCGCGGTCCGCGGGCACGGAAATCTCGTAGCCGTCTTCACCGGTATAGCCCGAGCGCGAGATCCAAAGCTCCGTCCCGTTCCAGTGATAGACGCCCACATCCATGAAGCGCATCTTGGCGGTGCCGGGCACCAGAGCCTCAAGAACGCCCTCCGCGGCGGGCCCTTGCAGCGCAAGCAGCGCGCGGTCGGTGAGTTCCTCGACCGATTCCAGATGCGCCCGCATATGCGCAATGTCGTCTTCCTTGCAGGCCGCGTTCACCACGACGAAGAGATGATCGCCACGGTTCGCCACCATCAGGTCATCGAGAATGCCGCCATTCTCATCGGTAAACATCGCATAGCGCTGGCGACCCTCTTTCAGGCCCATCAGGCTCACCGGCACCAGCGCCTCGAAGGCCTCGGCAGCGCCTTCGCCCGGCACGATCACCTGCCCCATGTGGCTGACATCGAACAGCCCCGCCTTCGCGCGGGTGTGCAGGTGTTCCTTCATCACGCCCAGCGGGTATTGCACGGGCATCTCGTAGCCCGCAAACGGCACCATCTTGGCGCCCAGCTCAACATGCAGATCGTATAGCGGTGTGCGTTTCAACTCGCTCATCGCGGCCTCCCCTTCAGCCGGATGATCCGGCATCGATTCATGAGCCTTCCGGCTCGCCCGATGCCCCCTCTGTCCGTGCCTGCCATGCAGACGCCTGAGATCGTTATCCCTTCGGCGGATGCCGCGATTGCACGCCGCATCACTCTCCAGAGTCCTTCGTCGGGCACGGTCCTTTTGCCTGAGAGTTTACCGGGGCGGTTGCTCCTTCGGCACCGAGGTTTCCCCCGGATTCTCCCGTATCCAACTTCTCCCGATTACCTGAGGCCCCGCGCGACTGACAAGCCCCAATCGCCAAAACCGCCGCTTTACCGCCGAAAACGACCTCACGAGGTCGCGAATTGCCCAAACAAAAAGCGCGAGGGGCTCTCCCCTCGCGCCTTTGGAATTGGTTGTGCGAGCCTGCGACGGAGCCGTCAGCCGCGCGCCGGAACCTTGTGCAGAAGCGGCATCAGCTCGCCCATATCGGGCCCGTGCGCCATGCCGGTCACGGCCTTGCGCAGCGGCATGAACAGCCCCTTGCCCTTGCGCCCGGTCGCGTCCTTCACCTCCGCGGTCCAGTCCTTCCACGTGGTGTCGGAATAGGGCGGCGCGGGCAGCATCGTCATGGCCTGCGCGATGAAGTCGCGATCTTCCTCGTCGATCGAAGGCTCCGCGCCGTTCAGACACAGCTCGGCCCAGCCCTTCAGATCGTCAAGCTTGTCGATATTCTGCGAGGCGACCTTCCAGAACCGCTCGCGCTGATCCTCGGGGATGCCGAGTTCGGCAATGCGATCCGCCACGGCCGAGTACGGCAGATGTTGGTTGCGCGCGCGGGTCAGCGGGATCAGGTCCGCCGGGTCGAATTTCGTGGGCGCCGAGCCGAAGTGGTTCAGCTCGAACCCGTCGGCCAGCTCGTCGATCGACATCTTCAGCTCGATCGGCTGGCTCGAACCAAGACGCGCCATCATCGACAGCAGCGCCTCGGGGGCGATGCCTTCGGCGCGCAGATCGCGGATCGAGAGCGCGCCAAGGCGCTTCGACAGTTCCTCGCCCTGCGGGCCGGTCAGCAGCGAATGGTGCGCGAAGTTCGGAACCTTGCCGCCGATCGCCTCGATGATCTGGATCTGCGTCGCGGTATTGGTGACGTGATCGCCGCCGCGCACGATATGGGTGATGCCCATATCCGCGTCGTCGACCGGTGAGGCGAAGGTGTAAAGCACCTGCCCCGAGGCCTTGATCAGCACCGGATCGGACACGGAGGCCGCATCGATCGACAGATCGCCGAGGATGCCGTCTTTCCACTCGATCCGCTCGAGTTCCAGCTTGAAACGCCAGTAACCTTCCTTGCCTTCCGCGCGCATCGCGTCTTTTTCGGCATCCGACAGATGCATGGACGCGCGGTCATAGACCGGCGGCTTGCCCATGTTCAGCTGCTTCTTGCGCTTGAGGTCCAGCTCGGTCGGGCTCTCGAAACATTCATAAAGCTTACCGTCGGCCTTCAGCTGCTCGGCCACTTCGGCATAGCGGTCGAGACGCAGCGACTGACGCTCTTCCCGGTCCCATTCGATGCCGAGCCATTCGAGGTCCTGCTTCAGCGCGTCGATATATTCCTGCTTCGAACGCTCCTGATCGGTATCGTCGAGGCGCAGGATGAATTGACCGCCGGTCTTGCGGGCGATCAGGTAGTTCATCAGCGCGGTGCGCAGGTTGCCGACATGGATATAGCCGGTGGGCGACGGGGCGAAACGGGTAACGGTGGTCATCTGGGCAAACTCCTGTTGGCGCCTGCTCTTTCACAAGGCGGCCCGTTTGTCCATATGAGGGGCCATGCGGCGCGTGCAGAGCGGCTTGGAGGGTGCGATGAGCGAGGGTTACGACTGGGCGGAGGTCACGGCACCGGGCATCGAGGAGATCGAGGCGCTGGCCGAGGCCGCACGCGCGGCGCTTCCGCCGGAATTCGCCCACGCCGCGCAGGGCGTCGCGATCCGGGTGGAAGACTTCGCCTCCGAGGCGATGCTTGCCGATCTCGGCATCGAGGACCCTTTCGAGCTGACCGGGCTCTATGACGGCATCCCGCTGACCGAGAAATCCGTGATGGACCCCGGCGGCCACACGGATGTGATCTGGCTCTTCCGCCGCCCGATCCTCGACGAGTGGGTCTCGCGCGGAAACGAACCCTTGGGGGCCCTCGTCACCCATATTTTCGTGCATGAACTGGCGCATCACCTTGGATGGTCCGACGCGGATATTTCGTCGATCGATCGCTGGTGGGAGTGAACCGAAGCGGCTCACGCAACGTTCACGACTCTGTGGAAGCGGCGCGATGCGCTAGACTTCGACCTGCGAAGACCAACCATCGAGAGGGAGAGACCCGATGACCAGGACCTTCATGACCCGCCGCGCAGCATTGAAAACCGCCGCTTTCCTGCCCGCCGCCCCCGCGCTTCTGACCGGGACCGG
>MDSW01093905.1_pt1 | contig 33927 bp, 33 predicted proteins | sample 811171 | NCBI WGS metagenome assembly MDSW01 (sample SAMN05326641, study PRJNA326480) | marine metagenome | isolation source: seawater | place: Atlantic Ocean: North West | collected 2012 | reverse complement strand
TAAGAAAAAGCGCGAACCGACTGCCTACAACCTCTTTGTGAAGGAGCAAATGCCTCTGATCAAGGAGGAGTTCCCCGAACTTTCTCGTCAAGACTTGATGAGGAAGGTTGGTGAGGCGTGGAAGGCTAGCAAGGAGTAAAGAATAACCCAAAAAAAAATAAAAAGGTGAAAACTCACTTTTTTATTATTTAAATTGAATATATTGCCATATAAACACTTGAATTATTAGATAGAAAATTAGTATTATTTTTGTCATATACTTTAATATTTAAATCATCATATAATATGTATTTTTGTTTTTCATCATCGTGGCAAATAGCCATATAATGTCCACCATTAAGATCACCAAAGTGTAATGCAATTGAAGATAATTTATAGAACATTTCTAAATTTTCATTTTCAAGAATACAACCTTTTTTAATATTAATATTTTCATTGATATTCACTGGTGTATTATTTTTTTTATTAATAGTAGAATATCTCTTAATAAAAAATATTAAAACATTAGGTAATTTCCACAATTTTTGCTCTTTAGTATATTCGCAACACATTTTACATTTATCACACTTCCAATCGTCTTTATTTACATAAGTTTTTAAATATTTTCTAAATAGAGATGTTAAGGATATAGAAGTATTACTATCATTTGGCAAATCTAATTGTATAGAAATAAAAGGTTCAAAACTATATGAAATATTTTTACAATTATTACAAGTTATAATATTTAAAATTAAACCTTGAGAAGTTTCTAACCAATTAGATGATTTAAAATTATTAAATTTAGATATAGTATAATTTGCTTTTTCATAAATTAATGGATTATTTAAATCAATATTATTATAATTATTATGATAAGTTATATTTGTATTAATACTAATTTCACTACTTATTTTATCAAATAAAAGGAACCACAATTCTGTTATATCAATTTGTTCACCGATATTTATAAAATTCTGAAATGTATTATATAAATTCATAATAAATCTGTTAGGACTAATCGAATTTTTGTCAATAAATAAAATTTTCAATATATCTTTTAATTCAAAAGAAAGTGTGTTTTCAGGGATAGCTTCATTTAATATGCTTTCTCTAAGATATTTATTTCTACATATAATTTGTATTAAACTATTGGCAGCACAAGTAGAACCTAAATTTTTTAAACCTTGCATTTACTTATTAATAATAATTAATAATATTTATATAATAAAAAAAAAATGATTTATTTTTTAATATGTGTAGACATAAAGTAAATTATACTAGTAATGAATACTTTTGAGCAGGTCGTATTTGATTCCGATCTTCACGATTATATTTCAGGACATTTAATTGTATCAATGAAATTAAATGAACTTAAAAATAATAAAGAAGAATGTGATAAAGTTATTAAAAACATTGTGATTAATTATTACTGTTGGTTAAATAAAAAAGATGTTAATACAGAATATGATAAACTTTCAAAAGATTATGATAATCTTGTAAATACTGATGACTATGTAATTTTAGAAAATAAGAAAAAGGATTTTAGAAAAACAGATGAATATTATGAAATGCTAAAGGAAGAAAAAGAAGAAGAAGATTATCTCGAGGAGAAAAGGATGCATTATAGTGGATTCTTTAATAGATATAAGGATATTCAATATATTGTGGAATATTATAAAAAATTAATTGAGGAGGAAGAATCTAAGATTTATATTGAACCAACAGAAGATGATAATCTAACTGTATATGAGGATGATGAATATGATGATTATTATGATTATGATGAATATAATTACGAAGATGAGTATTATGACGAGGAAGACGAAGATTATGAGTATTAATAGATAATATTTTTTTAAATTTATAATATATAAAAAAATGATAATATTTAACACTAATTAATTATTAATAAATGTCAATTGAAAATTTAAATAATAAGAATGAGATTAGAGATAAATTTTTAAATTTATTAAGAACAAAATTAGATTTAGAAGAGATAGAAATTAAAGATTTAGAAATTGGTATTTTTAATGCATCAATTGATTATGCAAGATCTTTAAATATTCAATTATCTTGGAATTCGCAAGCATTTGTAGATACTTATAATAATATTAGTAGATCTATTTATAGTAATTTAAATAAAGATACTTATATTAAAAATACCAATTTATTACCAAGATTAAAATCAAAAGAATTTTTACCACACGAGTTGGCATATATGTCTAAAGAGGAATTATTTCCAGAACGTTGGGAAGATATTATTAAGAGACAGAAATTACGATTTAAAGAAGCTTATGAAATTAAACAAGTATCAATGACTGATTTAATAAAATGTGGTAAATGTAAAAATAATAAGATATCATATCAAGAATTACAGACACGTTCTGGTGATGAATCGATGACAATCTTCTTTACTTGTATTGTATGTGGACATAAATGGAGAACATAATAAATATATAAGATTATCAATTATTAGTTTAACAATAAAAACAAAAAAAAGTTTTTAATACAAATATATATATAATGATAAATGTATTAAATAGATGTTTAGAAGGAATTAATAGAATTTTTGTTTATATAGTGAATGAAAGATTCATTTCACAAGGACAGTTTTATAATTGTATGACAGAATTATTAATATTATTTAAATCAACATTTTTTGAAATATGTAATATATATAATAAATATATATTATTACCAAAATTAAGGGGCAAAATTAAATAGTATTATCAAAAAGATCATTATATAATGAGGGTGGTATATCTGTAAAATTTTTCTTAAGTAAACTGTTTATTTTTTTAACAATTTTAGTAGAAGAATCTGTTTCTTTAAATTTAGATGTTTTAGTTTCTCTAATTAACCATTTAGATTTATTATTATAAAGTATGTATTTTTTTAATTTAATAATATCATCATCACTAATAATTTCTGTATCAGAATTATTGCTAACTGAACTTTTATCAGATATACTATCTGGATTAAGATCTGGATTATAATCAACTTTTAATTTTACACCTTCACTAGTTTCGATATAACCTTTAATTGAAATTGTATTATTATGTTCATTATTATGACATTTTTTGCATAATCCAACTAAATTATGTTTAATATTTTTATGATAATTTTTAAAATATCCGTTATTATCCGTATCCATTTGATAATCAATATGATGAGTATCTTTGACTTCTTCGCCACATATTTCACATTTATCAAGTATTATTTTTTTATTATAATTGGATTTGTTTAAACTAATAATAAAATCATCTAAACCTTGAATCTCTTTTCTAATTTTTTCAGCGTTTTTCATAAATTCTATAGGCATATCTAATGCTTTACATACTTCAATACCATAAATGGTAGAACCTTGACCTTTTTTAAGTAATCTATCATAATAAATAACGTTATTTTCTATTGAAACGTGCATATGATAAATATTTAAAAGTGATTTTTCAATAAAATGTTTAATAATATTAATATTAATTAATTCGTGTAAATGAGTTGCAAATATAAAACTACATTTATTATTAATTAAATGATCAATTGCAGAAGCAACAATAGATATTCCAGAAGTTGATTCAGTTCCATTACAAATTTCATCGCCTAATACTAAACTATAATTATCAGATCTTTGTAAAATGTTTCTTAGTTCAGTCATTTCAACTGTAAAACTGCTTAATCCTTTGTAAATATTATCAACACCTGAAATTCTTGTGAAAATATTATTGTAAGGAAAATAATTAAAATCATCAGATGCAACAAACATACCACTTTGTGCCATAATAATATTTAATCCTAAAGTTTTCATAAAAGAACTTTTACCAGATGCATTAACACCATATAATAAAAAACCTTTATTAGATATTTCAATATCATTGCCAATATATTTAACATTTTGATTAATTCTTTCAATAATTGGATGTCTTATGTCTTTAGTATTTATAAATCCTCCTTTATCAAAATCTTTATTAATTTTTGGACGATAATATCTATATTCATATGCATTTTTAGCACTACAACAAGATATATCAATATTTGCAACAATATTAGTAATATTATCTAAAATTTTTTCATTTAAGTTAATAAAATTATTTAGAAATTTTTTATAATATTTTGTACATAATTCTGATATTGATTTAGTAGTTTCTTCAATCTTGTTTGTATATTGTTTTAATTCATTTGAACTTAACTTATAATTATTTTGTTGCGATGGTGTTATAATATTGAAGGATTTCATAAGTAAAGAATTTTTAGTTTTAGCATTATCGTATCTTTTTTTTGTAATAAGTAGATAATACCCATCTCTTTCTGAATATTCAATTTTACAATAAGTTGAATCATTATTTTTATCAATATCACAAACTTTTTTACAAATATTTTGAATTTTATTATTTGTTAAATTATATAAATCTTCTAATTCGTCAATATCATTATAAACTTCTTTTTTAAAAATATTACCTTTAATATCATTAATATTATATCTAGATGCTTTATCTAGATCAATAATATCAAATGAGTTAATAATAGTTTCAATTTCTTTTAAGTTATTATTAAAACTTAGTAATTTAAATATTTCATAAATATTTTCAAGAGAATTATTAAAACCTAACCATTCGTGTGGATTAAATTTGGTAATAATAATTTTTCTTTTGATTCTTTCAAGATCTAGAACTTTATTTAAAAAATTAGATATTTTTTTAAAAACTTGATTATTTAATAATAAATCTATATCATCATATCTTTTATTTAATGTATTAATATCAATAATAGGTTCTAATAATCTTTGCTTAAACAATCTAGAACCAAATGATGTATTACATCTATTTAATAAATCTATTAAAGATTTATCATTATTATTTAGTGATATTAAATTAAGTTGTAAAGCACTATCATATTCTAATTTTAAAATTTTATTATTTTCTAAAATTATAGGTTTAAATAAATCATTAATAATATCAGCATTATGATTATAAGCAAATTGTAATAAACAACAAAAAGCTATCCTACCAATATTATAAAATTCAAGATTTAAATAGTCGATAATATTTAATTGTGTTTTAGCAGATTTATAAACTTTTTTTAAAATTTCTTTTTGATATGTAATTTTGTTCATAATATCAGAATATTCAAATGAATTCCATTTTTTATGTAATAAAATATTATTACTAATATTTAAATAATTCATTATATAATTTTTATCACTATCATCTAAAGAATCATTTGATAATATAACAAGTTCACTAGGATTATATGCTAATATAAGTCTAAATACTTCATTATTGGCCAATTCTTTATCATCTTTATTGGAACCTATTTCATAAACAAAATTAGAACCAATAGATATATCAATAATTGAAACACCAACTACATATAATTGATTGATTTTTTCATAATAAATAACCATTAAATTATTGCTTTTTTTTGAATTAATGTTAATATTCATACCTGGACTTAATATTTCAGTCACTTTCCGTTCTGGATTTGGTGGTTCTGATACTTGTTCAATCATTACAATTGTATAATTATTTTGTAATAATATATTTTGAAATTTATTAATAACATATAATGGAAATCCTGCCATTAAAGGATTATGAATGTCAACATCTTTGATAGATTTATTTTTTTTTGAAATAGTAATATTACATATATCTGCAATTTTATAAATATCACTATCGATATCATCTACAATTGAATATAATTCAAAAAAAGATCCAACTTGCATTAACACAATTGTATTATCTCCATATAATTTTTTGTAGTCTTTCGTGTAAATAAGATAATCATCGATTAACATTTGTTATCAATATCGTTATATTTTTATATTATTTTAAATGCTACCTAATTTTCTAACACTTAGTACCTTAGGTACATTTGAATTTGGTTTATTAATCATTACTGAAGCAGCTTTTGGCGTTAATTTGGATTTTTTTTCTCTTGAATCAGGTCTTTTAACAACTGGAGCTGATGTTCTTGATGTTCTTGATGTTTGCTTAAAATTTGGAAAATAATTAAACATATCAAAATATTTTGTTTTATCAATATCAATTTTTTCATCTAAATGTATATTACCAATTGTGAATTCTTTTATAAATTCATTATCATTGGATATATTTTTTAATTCAGTTTTAGTTCTTAAAAGTTTTTTAATATATTCTTTTTCAAAGCACTGAATAATTAGTGATTTCTTTGCAAATTTACATTTTGAATGATTACGACTTTTTATATATTTGTGTATTTTTTTTGCTATTTCATGAAAATCATTAAAATATTTAGTAAGTTCATCATAAATTTTTGGATATTCTTTAAGTTTATCAATATAGCTATCATAAACGACTTTAAATTCAAAATATTTATGATACATATCATAGTAGTTTACTTCTTGTTTTTCATCTCCTTCATCTTCTTCCTCGTCTTCCTCGTCTTCCTTGTAGTCATCGTCTTTCTCTACAACTTCTTCTTTGTTTTTTTTATTATAAATAACATAATTAGAATTGCAATAATCAAAATCTGATATCATAACTCTATAACCATATGTTTTAACGTATAATGTTGAATTATCGTCTTCTCCCAATGATTTACCTTCTATATTATATTTAAAATAATTAAATTTAGTTTTATTAATTAAAATATTGTTTAAATTTAAATTATTAATATATAATCCAGTTGTAAAATGAAATGTAAAACAAGCCATAAATACTTGCATTAATATACTTTTGTGATATTCAAGATTATCACCTATTTCTGAAATAAATGTATCTAAATTACGTTGCACTCCTTCATTTATACGAATATAATACTGTTTATCATTCTTATGATGACATTTATCTTTTAATAGTTTAATAATTTTTGATTTTTTATCATATTCAAAAATATCATTTGGATAACTAAAATGTGTTATCATAAAATGAGGTGAAACATTTCTATAAACTAAATTTTTAGTATAATTTAATATTTTATTTATTTCATACCATTTATTTTCATAGTATTTAGCTTCATATAATTTTATATTACAAGTAAATATATTATTAAATAGAATAATAGTCATATTTGCAAATGGATTATATATATTACTTTGTAGATAACAAAAATTGTTTAATATATTAATAATATATTTAGAATTATCATTATTTTGATAAATAAGATAATTAATATCAACTAATTTAATAACTTTTGAATTAAACATATAGTATAAAATATTATTATCATTATAATCATTCAAATCAAAATAACTATAATATTTTAAATATAATCTTAGAAAACTTTCTTTTTCTTCTGTTAATTTAAAAGTTTTATCATATAAATCTATTTCTTTAAAAAGTTCTTTAACAATTGAATCAAATTTAGAATAATTTTCAATTTCATTACTAATCATATCAGAATTATATAAATAATTATTTGCATTTTTATTTTTTTTTAATTTTAATTAGTTCTGTAATTATATTTTGAAGACCATTAATTGATTCAAATTCAGATTTAGGTATTGGTTCAGGTTCGGGTTCGGGTTCAGGTTCATATTTTTTTTTCTTATTCAATATATCAGCACTATCAAGATATTTTTTATAAAAAAGTCCAGGATATTCTTGTTCTTTTTTGCTAGTTCTAGTTTTACTAGTTCTAGTTTTACTAGTTCTAGTTTTACTAGTTCTAGGTTCATCAATAGGATTTTCTAATTCTTCAAAAGACGATGGTGCTTTACCTCTAACAGTTGGGTCTTTAACAGTTTGGTCTCTATCAGTCTGTCCTTTAACAGTCGGATCTCTAACAACAGGATTTATAACTAAAGGATTTCTAGATATTGGATAATTAGTTTTAATATGGTTTAAAATATCAATAATATTTTTAAAATTATTATTACTAAACTTTTTTCTAAATTTTTCAAAATTCGCATAAAATTCATTTATATCAATATTTTGAAACAAATATTTATAATTAACATATTTACCAATGTCTTTCATATAAAAAAGAAATGCTTCTTTAAATATTTCATTTTCAAAGTATTGTTCTTTTATATTTATAATTCTTAAACTTTTATAATTACTATAACTTACTTCACCTAAAGACATTTTTCCATTAACATAATCTATTGTATAATTATTAATATACGCAATTGCTTTTGCAATTTTACGTATGTTATTTTGATTTATGTAGGTAAAAATATAGTTATTAATTTCATCTTCAATATTTTTGCTATTTTCGATACTTAATAATATAGCAGGGGTATAAAATTTTTCTACCAATTTTTTTATTCTACTATTAAAAAAACGAAAAGGTATAATTTTTTTTATAAAATCTTTAATTTTTCCTGCTCCTTTTTTTTTATTATTTTTAACTGGTTTCTTAATATTTTTAACAGGTTTCTTAATAATCTTAACAGGTTTCTTAATATTTTTAACAGATTTCTTAATATTTTTAACAGGTTTCTTAATATTTTTAACAGATTTCTTAATATTTTTAACCACCATTAAGTTTTTAATTTACTCTATCCTTTAAAAATATAATTATTTTTATTATATGTTTTTTTACTTTTAATATTATAAGGACAACCATATGGTATAGTACAATTTTCAGGAATATAATATTTTGTATTAATAACTAAATTACATATTTTACATTTTACAGTAAATTCTGTATTTAAATTTGCTTTTAGTGGTAAATTAAATGCTAATGTTAATGAAATTAATTGAATTATAAATATTAATTTTGAAATCATTTAATATTTTAAATTATTTAAAAAAATCATTTTTTATAATAGTATAATGATAAAAAGACATATAGATAGCGACATTGCATCTTTTTTTAAAAAATTGTATAAAAAACTAACAGAAAAAAAAAATAATAATGATTCAATTGTATAAAAAAAGTTAACTAATAATAAATGAAAAATAAAATTATAAATCTAAAGTGTATTGATGATTATAATAATTATTTATCTTTAATTTTAGAATCAAATATAAATGGTCTATTAAAAATATTGAATATAGATTATAAAATAGAAATGCCAGAAAGTAATTTTTTTCCAGATGAAGATATAGTTTTTGATTCAGATGAAAGAGAAAACGAAGAAAAAAAAACATATAATGATTCTGAAATATTTAATCCATATGATTAATACGAGTAATATTATATTAAATAACGATTTTCAAACAAAAAATAATAATCTATTAGAAAGGATTATAAAATCAAAAACAGATACAAGTACTCGCCTATTTATGGTAACGGAAGCATATGATAGATATAATAAAGAATATTATACAATATCATTAACCATACTTATATTATCTTCTATAATTACTTTTATAGAAGCATTACGACTAACTATAATAGAATATATATCAAAAGATAATAATGATAAATTAATGATATATAATATAACATTTACACTTAATATATCATTATTAGTAATTGGAACAATTATAACAATATTAAGTAGTATAATTAGATTTAAAAATTATAAAGAAATTTTAGAAGGATTAAAAGAAGCACAAACATTATTAGTAAATTATAAAAATAAATATTCAAAACAATATTATATATTAGATAATATTAATTCTCAAGATAAATTATATGAAATATCAAATAAAATATCAGATTATGATAAAAAGGTTAAATCAATTAATTATTTTCAATATATTGAAAATAAAAACATCATAGAATATAATGAGAGAAAAATTAAATTTGATTTAGATATTTTTAAAATAAAAGCAACTTTACAAAATGAATTAGAAAGATTTTCAAAAATAAAAGAAAGCGAATTTATAAATATAAATAACAGTCATAATTTAAAATTAGAGGAACTGAAGAATGAGAAATATAAAAATATAAATGATATTTACTTAGATAAAGAAGAATTTAAAGTAGATTTACTTAAAAAAAAGAAAAAACTAAATGACGATGCACACGATATAACAATCGATTTAAAAAGATTAGCATCTACTGATCAATCTGTAATTTAGGTATATTAGATCCTAATTCTGGAATTCCTATATCTGCATTAACTAAATTATCATTTTTTTTACTATTATCATTCCATAAATTATTTACTCCTTCCATCTTAGGCGATGGAGTATTTCTATTTGATATTCTTTTTTTTAATATAGATGATCCATTTAATTGTAATGGTAATGATCTACCTTCCCAAGATTCAATAATTTCTAATTTTATTTTTTTAGGTATATCTTCAAATAAACATTGTATAATAAAAGAATCGTATTTTTCAGTAATAGTATTTATATTTGCTTTTGAAATTTCTTCTTCTTCCATACCTTCAATTTGATGTGCTAATTGTAAGAAATTATTACTTAATGATTTAAATAATTCTACTTTTTCAGGGACTTTTAAATTATTTTGCAATGCTAATATTAATACACTTGCACCATTAACTACAACATTGGGTATTTTCATATTACCTTTATCGTCGTCAAATGAATTTAAAATACACATAACACTACTAGTTATAATTAATGGTATTTGAAATAAAAATTTAATTAAACTCCAATGTTGTGTTGCTCTTTGACAAAGTAATGACATCGCCTCACATTTATCTAATAAAAATCCTAATCTTTCTGCATCTGTAATTTGAAAGGAATGTACTCTTCCTAGCATTCTAATTTAAATAAATATAATTTTTTATTTGCTAAATAAATTATTTTATTAGTAATATATTTTAAATTAATATTTGTTGATATTATACTATCATCTGTATCCATATCATCACTATTATCTTTTAGATAAATTAATATTTGTAATAATTTAGTATTAATTTTTTTTATTGATTGTTCTAAATAATTATCTTCAAACTTACTTACAAGATTTATTTTAATATTTTCATTATTTTCAGGTAAACCATAGTGTAAAATATATTCTTCTAAATATTCTTTACTTAATATATTAAAGTCGTTTAAAAAATCAGTTATTAGATTATATTTATTGAATTTAGTATTATAAAATTGGTATAATTTCATATTTATTTCAAACTCATTTAATGCAACAAATATATTATAAAATATATTTGTTTTTATTTTTTCTTCTATATAAAAAACTTTTTTATCCTTTTTTTCCTCTTTTTTAGACATATTTCTATTTTTAAATATATTAAATATCATTAATTTCAATCTCACCTTCAGAAGAATTTGAACTATCAGTTATGTTATTTATATAATTATAATCATTATTATCTACTTCTTCTTTAAATTCAATATTATCATTTTCACTAAAATTATTAGTAAGCTTATAGTTATTATTATAATAATTAATTAATATATTTGATATTTTTTCTTCTGAAATTAGTATTAAAACTTGATCTCTATTAAATTTATGTACAATGTCAACTTTATTTTTCTGAAAATCTCTTGTTGAAACTGCAATAATATCTCCTTTTTCAATTAAAACTCTATTACTAAATCTTTTTAAATTACCTCTAATAACTCCAATACATTCATTACCAGTATTTGTAATTAAACTAACACGACAATTTCCTAACATTTTAATAACATAAGCGTATTCTTCTATTTCTGGATCAAGTTCATAGCTATTTGTTTTAATATTAGAAATAATTTTTTTCTTTTTTTTGTTTCTAATACTGGTTTGATACATTTTAATTTAATTAATTTTTTGTTTATAATAACTTGTTTATTTCTTAAATATATATAAATATATATTAGATTATAATTAATATTATAATGAATGATAAAAACTTAGATAAACATACAGATAAAAATACAAGTTTATTTAATATCAATTATAAAAAATTTACGGGTAAAGTTGTTAATATTTTATCGGGTAATAAAATTAGAGTAATAATAAATATTGATAATTATTATTTAAAATTTAATGTTATATTAAATAGAACTTTAGATGTAAATATAATTGGTTCGAAAAATCGATTATATAATTTAATAACAAATGATGATGAAATTGAAAATATTTATTTTATTTTAAATAATAAAAATTACTTAGTAAATTTAACTACATATTATTTTGATAAAGATGGAAATATAGTAGCGGATGTTTATAAAAATGAAACTTTATTATCAGATATATTAATTAGTGAAAAATTCTTAAAATCTATTTAAATAAATTATTATATACTTTAATATTATAATATGTATTTAAATGATATTTGGTCTTTTTATTTTCATGATCCATATAATATAGAATGGAATATTGATAGTTTTAAATTTTTACAAACAATTAGTTCAATTGATGATTTTATTCATTTATTTGTATGTTATAAATCAGTTATTTCTAGGGGGATGTTTTTTATTATGCGCGAACATATTTTACCTTTATGGGAAGACGAAAGTAATAAAAATGGAGGATGTTTTTCATATAAAATATATAGACAAAATTTAGAAGACAAATTTTTTGAAATTACATCATTATTATTAGGTGAAAATTTGGGTATAAATAATGAAATATCAAAAAATATAAACGGCATATCAATATGTCCAAAGAAAAATTATTATATTATTAGAATATGGATTAAGGATAATAAATATGCTATAAAAGAAAATTATAATATAGAAATACCACGATTTACAACAATTTTATATAAAAAACATCAACAAAATGAAATATAAAAAACATATAAAACACATAATACTAAATTTTTTTACAAATTCAACCACTCTTCTTGAGAGGAGTATTTATTAATAATACCCTTATCGTTAATGATATTTTCGTATGTAGTTTTTTCACCAATAATATCATATATCATAGGAATTACAGTATTGTAGGTATCATAATCATCAATATCATCAACCATATCATTCCAAGAAACTTTACCGTAGACGAATGTGGATCCCTTCATTTGTTTGTAGGTAATTATAAAGTAGAAGAATTATATCATTTTTTTTTTGTTTTTTAATATTTTTATACATTTATATTATTATATAAAAAATTAGATTATTTATAATTAAATAATGAATACTAATTTTGTTATAGATAAATACAGTAATTACTTTATTTATCAAAAAGAATTAAGAGCATTAATTAAAATTCTTAAAAAAAAATCATTTGATTTAAATGGTATATTATATGGTGAAGTAGTTCTAAATAATATTATATCTAAATATTATAAGGAAAAATTTTCAAATAATAATCAAAATGATTTTAATGAATTTTGGAATATAAATTATGATACAGATACATTAGGGCGTGTTATAACAACAAATACATTTGATGTATATTTTAAAAATTTTACTGATTATTTGAAATTTATTAGTTATATACAAAATAATATTTTATTTAAAGTAAATGATACTATAAATATTGATTCATTACTTTTAATTCATACTAAATATCTTTTAACAGTTAATATAGGCAAAACTATAACTTGGAGTGGTATTGATATTAAATTAAGTTTAAATATAACAACTAAAATACCAAATGGTAAATATATAGAACCACCATTTGAACAAACAAATTATATTCAAGATATATTAATAATGTCTAAAGATAGTTATGGTCCTCGTATATCAAAATTTACAGGAATAGAAGAAATTGAAAATATGGATATAATAAATAAAAATATGTTATTTGCAAAAATAATAGAAGATTTATGTTATTATAAAACTTATATATTGACAAACAATTATAATTTTAATAATTATTTAGCATCAAAATCTGTTGAATTAATTAATAATGGATGGAATATTTTAAATTCTCCAATAACTATTTGTAAAAATTGCAATGAATCATCTGACGATATATGTGTTATATGTTTAGATAATATTGAAAAATATACAGATATTGGTATTTTTAAAAGAAACAATTATATATTACATAAAGAATGTCTTATTAATTATATTACTAGTAAAGTTAATAGTAATGCAGAAAAATTATTATGTCCCTACAGACAACCAATAGATTTTATTTGTAATAATAATAATGTTTATAATTATTTAAATAACAATTATTAATTTTTGTTTGTACTACCATATCCTCCTTGATTTCTGTCAGTTAATGTTAAATCTTCAAAAACTTCTTCAATATCTGAATAAACTTGTTTTTTTAAAATCATTTGACAACATTTAAATGGCAATTCTAAATTAGGCGATTTCTCATCAATTTTTGTTAATGCAATATAAATATTACCTCTATATCCTTGATCAATTATCCCAACACTATTTGCTAACATATATCCTGATTTACTTAAAGAACTTCTAGGATAAACTTCTACATAATAACCATTTGGAATATCTAATTTTATTCCAGTATCATATAATTTTGTTAAATTATTAAAAACTTTACTTTCTTTAATAATAGTTAAATCATATCCAGCGTCTGAATTTCTATTTTTGGAAGGTAAAATAGCATTTGTATCTGATCTATAAACTTTTATTTTAGGATAATAAATTTTATCGTAATTACAATTAATAATATTTAAATATTCATTATAAGAATTACCACAAAAATTATTACAATTATTATAGATTAATCCCAAAAAATCAATACAATTAATATTTTCATAAATAAGTAAATCATTTGAAACAATAGATGGTATTTTTAATTTCTCACTAATTTTATTATTATTATTATTTTTAATTGTAATTTTAATATTGTTATTATTTAATGCTATATTTCCAAATTTTTCAAAATAATATCTAATATAACCTATATAATTTGTAAAATCGTTTATAATATCTAAATTATTACAACTATTAATTGAATTAATTAAATTTTTATTTTTAATTATATAAATATTATTTTCAAATTGACCGTCTAATTTTTCTAAAAAATCTAATACTGTATTATTTAAATTATTTTTATGAATTAAACTTTTAATAATATTTTCATTAGATTCTGATTCAATAATATTTAATGAAATAAGACCATAAATATATGTATAATTATTGTTCTCGTCAAAGTTTGTCATTAATAATATTAATAATTAAATTTTTATATATTATTATAATAAAATGAGTAATAAACCAAAAGATATTAAATTATATAATAAAGTTAAACAGAAAATTTATTTGAAATATCCACAACATTCTGCTTATAGAAGCGGTATATTAGTTAAAGAATACAAAAAAATGTATAAAAAAAAATATAATAACGATGATGCATATTATGGTGTCAAAAAATCTAAAGTAGGATTAGCAAGATGGTTTAAAGAAGAATGGAAAAATGACGAAGGTAAAATAGGATATACAAGCAAAAATTCAGTTTATAGACCAACAAAAAGGATAACATCAAAAACACCACTTACATTTGGCGAGCTAACAAAAAAAGAAATAAAAAATGCAAAAAAAGAAAAAGAAACTAAAGGAAGAATAAAAAAGTTTAGAAAAAATAAAAAAAATGATATAAATTTTATTTATTAAAAAATAAATATGAAATTCATATTAAGTATTATTCTGTTGTTTTATTTGTATCATACATCATTTGGATTTAAGCCTAAATTAACATTAAAACAAAATAATTTAGATTTAAAAAGTAATATTGATAGAAATTTATATGCTAAATATCTAAAAGATATTAGAAAAACACAAAAAGCACTTGTTTATTTGCAAAAAACAGCAAAATATATAAATAAAACAGAAGTAAACAATTATCAAACCATTGATAATACTGATACTAAATTAAAACAAATTATTATTGATAATAAGATATATATTGATGTTGAAAATATTAAAACAATTAATATAATTGCAGAAAAAGGAGAATTAAATATCGAATTAGATAAAAAAAAACCAAATAATATTACTGATAATATTAAGGAATTAGATTTAGTTTTGAATTTACTTAATATAATATTGGCACTTCAAGGAAATTCTTGAATATAATTATTATCAATTAATATAGATTTATTATTAGGATACATTTCTTTGAAAAAATTATATATATTTTTATGAATGTCTATTTTTTCATTATAATTAAATGTATATAACATATTTTTTCCCTCAAAATTTGAATGTATCCACAAGTGTACCATAAAACTATCACCATAATCACCTGATTTTAGTTTTTTTAAATCATCTAATGAACAATCTAATTTATCTAGTTTAATATCGTTGATTGGATAAATTAATTTTCTATCTAAAATAGTATATTTGTCTGATAAATTTAAAGCAGTTGCTGAAGCAGCAATAAATTTAAAAATATCAGAACCAAATACGTTAAATTTATTGAAAATAACATCTCCAAATTTTTCATATATATCAATAATTGATTCTAACATTTTTTCAACTAATATATTTTTAGGAGAACAAGCAAAAAATGCATTACATATATAGTTATCTTTTTTCCATAAAAATATAGATTGTTCTTTTGGTTCTAAAGCAAAATAAAGTTTATCTAAATTATAATCAAATAAATTTTCGATATTTTTCAAAAGAAGAATATCTAAATCAATATATACACCACCATAATGATGTAATATAGCTAATCTAGCGATATCACTTTTTTGCACACCTAATTCAATTTTTTGATATATTTCATAAATTTTAGGATATTCCTTTTTAATAAATTCATCTATATATAATCCACTATTATCATCAGTCCATAACATATATTCAAAATTATTATTTGTTAATTTATTATAATCGTAAATTTTTTGGAAAATTGTTGGTAAATTATTATTTTTCCATGTTTGATGAATAATTTTTGGTATCATTATTTATTTATTTAATTATTAATAATGTTTATATATATTTAATAAATAAAGTTAAAATTCTTTTTCATAAGATCATAAAAGTTATTTCTCTCTTCGGGTAATAAAATACCTAGATATAAATTAATTTGTCTATCAATATTTGTTTTTTCTAATTTTAGCATAAATTCATCTATATCACTTTTTGTATTTAAACCAAATTTACGTTTCCATAACTTATATCCTAGATTATTTTTTGAGTATAAATATAATTCTAAATCTGTTATAAGATTATATTTATCTTCTGCTATTTGTAATTGCTCTAAATTATCATTATATAATGGTAAAGAATGATCTGCATATTTATTATAATATAACTCGTATAATTTGTTTCTTGTTATAATTAAATTTTCTATATCATTTATTAAATTTTTATTTTTTCTTTTGTAAATAAATTTAACAATTATATCAATAATATCTCTTCCAAAAATATTCTCAAATATTTCATAAATATTATTATATCTTAAATGATAATAAATAAAATTATTTTCCATTTATTATTATGTAAAATAATAATATTTCATTTTTTATATAAGTAAATTAAAATATATCATATTAATATGAATAATAACATAATACTAACAGAAAATATTTTTGAATGTAGTATATGTTTAAATAATATTGTTGAAGATAATAATAATATTATTTCTTGTTCAACTTGTAATAATAAAAATTGTATAGAATGTTTTAATAAAATGCAAAAAAAATTTAATTATCATAATAATGAATTTTATATCATTTATACTTGTCCTGTATGTAAAACAGATAAAAACATAGACGTATTGGATAATAACAATATTCTAAAATATAATTTGAAAAATTTTATTAATAATTATTTAATTGAATTAAATAATAAAATAATTGAACTAAATATTACAAATGGTGTTATGAATAACAAAATATTAGAATATAAATTTTATTTTAATAATTTTTATAAAATTGTAAAGTATGCTTATATTTTTGATAAGTTAGTATTTTTATTATTTTCATCATATGTAATTTTATTATTTAAAAGTTAAAATTATATTAAAATATACAATGAGCCAAGATTTATTTTATAATTCAATGATATCAGGTGGTATTGCAAGAGGTATAACTATATTAAAATTATATCCACTTGATACTTATAAAACAAATCTTCAATCTAGTAATAAAATTATTATAAAAAATTATAGAAATTATTATAATGGTCTTTCATTGACAATGTTTAGTCAAATTCCATATTATATGATTGTATTTGGTTCATATGAATTAATTAAAAAACAATATTATTCTAGAAATAATGTAATTGATAATATAAAATCAGCATTTATAGCAGATTTTTTAGGAGCAATATGGCTAACACCATTTGAAATATACAAACAAAAAAAACAAAATAATAAAAAGATTTATTGTTTTAAAAATATTAATTATTATAATAATTGTTTTTTAAGTTTAATTTTAAGGGATATCCCTTTTAGAATAATAAAATTACCATTATATGAGTATGTAAAAAATAAATATGTACCAAATAATAGAAATATATATGTATATGAATCTTTATTATATGGTAGTGTAATTGGTATGTGTGCTGCTGCTATTACTAATCCTGCTGATGTTATAAAAACTAATGTTATAATATCAGAAAAAAGTGTAAAAAGTATAATAAAAGATATTATTTACAATAAAGGCATTTCAACATTTTCAAAAGGTATTACATATAGAGTTTTATATACAGGATTAGCAAATGGTATATTTTTTTCTTATTATGAATATTTAAAATCTATAATTACGATTTAATTTAAATCCTTCTACTATTTTTTTATCTGTTTCTAATGGAAATGATGATAAACTTTCATTATCAAGTGGACTTGATGTTATTGACATACCACAATATTCTACTGGTTTGCTATCAAAATCTTGTCTAACATAAATACCTATATTAATAGATTCTTCTAAAATCCATTTGAAATTACTCCAAAATTCATCAGTATGTCCGATAGATTCTGATGCCAAATGCCCAATTTCGTGTAGTACTACAAACATCATTGTGTTAAGATCCATTAATTTATCTTTATTTCTTAAACATAATATGATTTGCTCACCCTTATTTACAGAATAACTAGTATAATTAGGGTCATCTACACCTTCTTTAAGACTATTTTCCCTGTAATTTTGTTTTATTCTAATAGTTCTTTCATCACTTGGATACTGTTTACTTAAATGTTCAATTAGTGATTTTAATTTATCTTTTATTTTTGCAATTAGATTTGCTGCATCCTGCGCATCTTCTTTATCTTGAACATAATATTCAGTATTATCGATTGTGCTTTTAACTTTCAATAAATTAGCATTATAATTATGTAAATAAACTAAATAAATAATAACTAAAATTAAAACAATAACTATCAAAGCTTCTAAACCTACGTTCATTATTATTTGATACTTCTATATTTTTTGCATAATAAAAAAAATGATATTAAAGAATTATTAATTTACACATATATAAATGGAATTTCCAAGAAAGACTATTCCTGATTTATCTGATAATTCTACTGAATTAGTTTTTCAAATAACAGATTGGTATATTCCCGAGAGTGATAAAAGTAGACCTAAAAAAAACTATGATGAAGAGCAAGATTTATATACAATTTTATTGTATGGTAATACTCAAAAATGCGAAACTGTATCAGTTAATGTTGTTGATTATAAACCATATTTCTATGTAAAACCGCCATCTGATTGGGATGATATTTCTGATAAAGAATTTAGTAAAAGACTTGCTAAATTAAATACTATTTTACAAAACGAGAAATATGATGCCGAGTGGCAGGGTAAAAAATATCAAAGAAAAATTATTCCTAAACAATATTTAGAGCATTTTGAGGACTTAACATTTGTTAAAAAAAAAGAGTTTTGGGGTTTTACAAATGATAAATTATTCAGATATATTAAAGTTAGTGTTTTATCTCTTGCCTTATTTAATAGTTTAAAATACTATTTTCAATCTAGAAAAAAGGAGGGTTTTAAACTATATGAAAGTAATATTGATCCTTTTATCAGATATATTCATGAACAAAATATCAAACCGTGTGGTTGGGTTTCTATTAAAGATTATAACTTAGTTGATAACCAAACAAGATGTGATTATAATATTGAAACAAAATATAGTAATGTAATACCACTTGATATTAATAAAATTTCTCCTTTATTAATTGCATCATTTGATATTGAATGTACTAGTAGTCATGGTGATTTTCCAGTTGCTAAAAAAGATTACAAAAAAGTTGCTCAGGATTTAGTTTTAGTTGCACGTGCTGGTTATGAAATTGATAAAGAATATTTAGTTTATTGGTTACAAAATATTTATATTTCTGATACTGAAATTGAAGATAATTTAATTATTAATAAAGTATATCCAAAGAAAAAGGTTGATATTGATACTATTGAAAGTTTAATTGAAAAAGATATACCAAGTATGATTAAAATTCTAGATAAAATATCTGAAGTAAATGTTGAAGATGATGAAGAAGATAATGATGATGATACTAAAAAAAAACTAAATATTTCTGAAATAAACAAAATGGAAGATGATTTAAATAAAATATTAACAAAAGCACTTCCTCCATTACTTGGTGATGAAATTATTCAAATTGGCACAACTGTTCATAAATATGGTTCAGATGAAATTATTTATAAAAATATTGTTAGTTTAAATACTTGTGATAGTATTGAAAATTGCGATATTATTGAATGTAATAATGAAAAAAAATTAATCAGAGAATGGAAAAGAATAATAACTGAATTGAATCCAGATATACTAATTGGTTATAATATATTTGGTTTTGATATGGATTATATATGGCAAAGAACAATTGAACTTGGTATTAATGAAGATTTTTCATTGGGTTTAGGTAGAAAAATTACTAGAAAATGTGATCTAAAAAGACAGGAATTATCTTCTTCTGCATTAGGTGAGAATGTTCTAAAATATTTTGATATGGATGGGATAATTATTATTGATCTATTTAAAGTTATGCAGAAAGATCATAAATTAGATAGTTATAAATTAGATAATGTTTCATCAATATTTTTAGGTGATAAAAAAGATGATCTAAAACCTAAAGAACTTTTTGAAAAATTTAAAGGTAATTCAGCAGACAGATGTGTTATTGCTAAATATTGTATTCAGGATTGTGCTTTAGTTAATAGACTTTTACATAAACTAAAAATTCTTGAAAATAATATTGGTATGGGTAATGTATGTCTTGTTCCTCTTAACTTCTTATTTAGAAGAGGTCAAGGTATCAAAGTATTTTCTTTAATTGCTAAATATTGTATGGATAAACAGTTTGTAATTCCTGTTATTAATAATTTTGACAATTTAGATATTGATACAGATGGGTACGAAGGCGCTGTTGTTCTTGATCCAAAAGAAGGTATTTATCTAAATGATCCAATTGTTGTATTTGATTATGGTTCTTTATATCCATCATCAATGATTGCAAGAGATCTTTCACACGATAGATATATTATTGATGAGAAATATATAATTAATGATCCAAATATTGATTATATAGATGTTTCATATGATTTATATGAAGGTAAAGGAGATAAAAAAAAGAAAGTTGGAATCAAAACTTGTAAATTTGCTAATGTAAAAGATGCCGATGGCAAACCTAAAAGAGGAATTATAGCACAAATTTTAATGATGTTATTACAAGAAAGAAAAAATACAAGAAAGAAAATTGAATATCAAACAATTACAACAAAAACTAATGAAGTATTTACTGGTTTTGTATCCAAAAAAGATAATATTACTAATATAATTGATATTGATACTAATAAATCTGTTGATATTAATACATCTGATATTATTGATATCAAAGAAACTTATACTAGTTTTGAACAAGATGTATTTGATGCTTTACAATTAGCATATAAGGTTACTGCAAATTCATTGTATGGTCAAATTGGTGCGCGAACTTCTCCAATTTATCTAAAAGAAATTGCTGCTTGTACAACTGCTACTGGTAGAGAAATGATTATGACTGCTAAAGGTTTTGTTGAAGAAAATTATAACGCAGAGGTTATTTATGGCGATACAGATTCTATATTTTGCAAATTTCCTTTAAAAGATAGTAATTCAAATCCTGTTTATGGTAAACAGGCATTAGAATATGCAATCAATATTGGTAAAAAAGTTGAAAAACATATAGCATCAATTATGCCATATCCACAAAAACTAAATTATGAAAAATCACTTTATCCTTTCATTATATTTAGTAAAAAAAGATATGTTGGAAATTTATATGAGTTTGATGTCAATAAATTTAAACAAAAATCTATGGGAATTGTTTTAAAAAGAAGAGATAATGCAAATATTGTAAAAAAAATATATGGAGGAGTTATTGATATCTTACTAAATAAGCAGGATTTAAATGAATCAATTAAATTTCTAAATGATGAATTAACAGATCTTGTTAATGGTGCTACTCCAATTAGCGATTTAATTATAACTAAATCTCTTAGATCTTCTTATAAAGATCCAACTAAAATAGCTCATAAAGTTTTAGCAGATAGAATTGGTTCTCGAGATCCTGGTAATAAACCAGCAGCAAATGACAGAATTCCATATGTTTATATTAAACTAAAAAATGTTGATAAAAATACATTACAAGGCGATAGAATTGAAAATCCTGATTATATTGTTGAAAATAATATTACACCAGATTATTTACATTATATTACAAATCAAATTATGAAACCTATTTTACAGTTATATGCTCTTTGTTTAGATGAACTTCCAAATTATGATAAAGATGAAAATTATTGGATAGATATTGAAAATGAATTAAAAGAAAAAGAGATATATCAAGACCATATTAAAAGATACAATAGAATTATTAATTTAAAACTAAGAATGGTAAAAGAATTATTGTTTGATAAATATATTGATCAATTATCTGAACCTAAAGTTAAAAAGACAACAGTTAGAAAAGCAAGTAAACTACTATCAACTGAAAAACCAGAAGAAAAAAGTAAAAAAGGTGAAATATTAGAAGAGGATACTATAATTAATTTATTAAAAACTAAAGAATCTTTTGTAGACTTAAAAGTATCTGCACCACAAAATGCACCAAAATCAACTATTGAAGTTAGATGTAAAGTAATTATTAATAAAAAAACTATTTTAGATAATAAAAATACGTGTATTTCAAATAAAAATAAAGAAATTACCAATAGTATCATGACATTAATTGAGTATTTTGAAAATAATAATATTGAAAAGGTAATCAATATTAAACTAAATAATAAACCATTTATTAAGGCATATAAAAAAGCTGTTTTAGATTATAAAGAATTTGAAAAAAATGAAAATCTTGATAATAATTTGGTACAAGATGCAATTGATACAAATGATATTGGCAGAATGAAAAGCGCTATATCTGTTTTAGAATACGGTAAGTTATTAATGAAAAACCATAAATTTAAATTTATTGAATAAATAAATATATAAAACGATGATTTATTATTTATATAGTTTAAAATGAAATTTTTTATTTTCTTATTATTATTATTTACAAATGTATATGCTAATATTTGTTTAATCCCAAAAGTAGCTATTGTTACTAATGTTGATAATAACATTGGTTCATTAATATCAACATCTCTTTCCAAAAAAGGTTATGATCTTATATTAACACACAATAACAATTCAAATAATATAGATAAATTAACAAAAAATTTAGTATCAAAATATTATAATAACATCAAAATAATAAAAGGTAATCTAGAGGATTGTTTAGTTGTTGATAATATATTTGAAACTTATCAATTATATTTTGCTAATACACATGATTTGGATATTCTTATTTTAAATCCTCCAATAATGGAATATAATATAGATTTATATAACATTAATGATTTTCTTAATGTTTTTTCTGATATATATTTTAAAATTTACGATAAAACTATATTATATATGAATAAAAATAGTGCTAATCGCGGTACAATTGTATCTGTTTTATATAAAAATTTATTTAATGATATTTATTTTGATAATAATTACATTAATAAAATAAAGCCTTTTAAATATATACTTGAATATGTTATAAAATTAAATAATTTTAGATGTTTAACAAATTATATTAATTCTAATATAATTATTTGTAATTATATATGTGATAGTAATTATAAAATATTTAATGAATTTACAGGATCATACAATCATAATAAATATAATTTATTAACTTATAATGATTTACTAAGTATAATTGACTTTTTATGTTCCGAAAGTGGGAGGTTTATTAACGGATTAACAATTGATATAAATAATTAAAATTTGGTTTTAATAAAAATAGTACATTTCTCTAAAAATAAAAAAATTTTCAAAACCTTTCAGAAAATTTTAAAAAAATAAAGAAATGTACTATTTTTAAATTTAATTATAAAAATAATAAAAAATTTGGTTTAAAATTAGCAAAAATAGTACATTTTTTTGCCCTTTTTAGTTTTTTATTTAAAATTATTTTGTCAAATTTTAATTAATGTCAATTAATATAAATGATATAATATTAAATACTGCGATATCAAAAGGTTTTACTATTTTTACATTATATCCAATTGATTATATCAAAACTAATATTCAATATGGCAATAAAATAAATTATTCTAATTATTTTAAATTTTATAAAGGAATTAATATTACTTTATTAACACAAGTACCATATAGTGTTATTGTTTTAACAAATTATACTTATTGTAAAAATAAAATGCAATTAAATTATCCACAATTTTATAATAATTATAAAATATCATCTCTTGTTATTATTGCATCTATAAGTGATTTATTAGGATCTTTATGGATAACTCCTGTTGAAAAAATTAAGCAATTTATTCAAGTCAAAAATATTAAAAATACTACTTTAATTATAAATAATATTTATAAAAAAAATGGATTTATTGGTTTCTATAAAGGTTATTATTCTATTATTTTAAGAGATTTACCATATAGAGCAATTAAATTACCAACTTATGAATTATTAAAAGAATATTTAGTTAAAAATAATAATAGTTTAAATAATTATAATATAATTTCAATTAGTGTTATATCAGCTTTAACAGCAACATTTTTAACAAATCCTTTAGATGTTATATGTACACAAAGATTGACTGAAAAAAAATACAATATAAAAAATATAAATTTTTTTTCAGGACTTAGACAATCCCTTTTATATAATTCTTTATCAAATGCTATATTTTTTACACTTTTTGAATACTTAAATAGTTTATGAAAACATATAGAAACAAGCCATCAAAGAAACAGAAATAGCACTAAACTCAGTAATAATGTCTTTATTATTTAGATAAAATATTGATGAAACTTGCAACACATTTATCATCGGATTTAGTATCTTATTGATATCAATAATATTTGTATTCGATTCAACTATACTATTGAATTCATCAAGCAAATTATAATAAATACTATTTTCACAGTGTGTACCACCTTTTGTACTAAATGTTAGTGATTTTTGATTATTGCATTTTTTACATTTATTTTGTCCTTTAAGATCATTGTATGATTGTTCTTCACACAAGATACACTTATTATTTTTTTCATAAGTCCCTTCTGGACAAGCAATGCATTTATTATTTTTAACGATATGTCCATCATTGCACACTAGACACTTGTCTTCTTGATTTTTTTTAGGCATATAGTATTTTTTGGTATTATCACATTTGATGCAACCGTTCTCACTGATAATGCTACCAATATCGCAATATTCTTCTGATTTTTTTAGATTTTTGCATTTATCATTGAAACCATTGCGACATTTGGTACACTGCTTTGATCCATTTTCTGAAGAAAATCCAGGAGGACATTTCTTACAACTACCATCATTCTTATTGCGATAATAATTTTCAGAACACTTAATACAAGTAATATTATTGTAATTAATTGACTCGATATTATCAAATTCTTCTCCGAGTTTGCAATTATTTGTTGTAATAATTTCATTTAGTTTGTTCATATCATCGAATATCTTGTTATAATTCTTAACTGCATTATCCTTTTCTTTTTGAATGCTATAGCGGCAACTACAACTAGAACCTCTGCTCATTCTGACTCTAACTTTCGCATCAACAAACTGAACAACAAGTAGTACAATAAAGCACTTAAATGAAACCATTTTTAATGTAAATATTATCAAGGATACATTTTATCAATTTTTTTTATTACACACTATTCATAGATACAATTTTAATATTTGCTTTAATTAATGGAACAGTGGTTATTATTTGGTATAATTAAAACTATTTTAGTTATATTTTTAATTTTAGTTCAAAAATATGAAAAAAGTTGCAAAGGTCATATGTGGCCAATATTAACTCATTGTATATCAACTATATTTTTATTATTTTATGCATTTAATTCGGATAATATAAATAATTTTAAAAATATTAATTATCCATTAGTATTATTATGTGGTTTTATTATTTCAATTGTTGTTATAATATCATATGATATTATTAAAAAAGCACCAAACCCTGCTTACTTAAGAATTTTTAGCGCTACTGATATGGTTATTGTTTTATTGATAAGTGTTTATTATTTTAATGAAAAATTAACTTATAAAATGATTGTTGGATTTTTATTAATAACTTTAGGTGTTTTAACACTTACTATTTTATAATTTCATATAATCAATAATTTTCTTTGCTTTATCTTTACCTACTTTATCGATTTCTTGTAGCAATTTTATTTTATTTTCATAACAATCGCAATTATCTAATGATGTTAATAATTCTTTTATATTAGAATATTTACTAACAATATTTTTTGCTATTGTACTTGAAATATTTGGAATTTGACATAATTGTAAAATAAAACAATTATCTGGTGTAATGTTAGTTATTTTTTTTGATTTTATTTTAACATTATCAATATAATCTGTTTCTTTTTTATTATTAGTAAACTCATTTGGTTTATCTATGATTTTTGTGCATAAAGTTAAGATTAAATTAGTTGTTTCAAAAGTATTTTTTGTAAATAATATTTTTATGTTATCTCTATATAATGAATGTAAATATACACTTGATATTCGTTTATCATTTCTGTTTATACTTTTTAATATATCATCACCTTCTATAATATATGTTATTAAATTACTATTATAATTAGATAATAATCTATTTTTTTGTTCTTTATATCTACCATCATTAATTGATTGATTTAAATCGCTTAAAGTTTTTCTTTCAAATATTAATTCAAAATTATCTTGTCTGATAATTTTAATATCGCCTAGTTCTAAATTAGTAGATTCAATTTCAATAAAATCATTGTAATTATCTAAATCTCTTTCTTTAATTGAATTAAATAGTTGTTTTTCCCTTGAATCAATAATAAGTTTTAACATATAATTACAACTAATTATATTTTTATATCTATAATTATTAGAAAATGGTAGAATATAAGTACATAAAAACGAAAAAAATTCTAGGAAAAGATCGACGTGTTTATAAAAAAAAAGGGTCCAATAAGGAATATTTAAAAAAAAAAGACAGAATGATTGCTGTATCTGATTATAAAAAAAACCAAAAAGGTAAAAAAGGTAAAAAAGGTAAAATAGTGGGAGGGGTGATAAACACTGATATTAACTTCTATAAACAACTAACAAATGAACTTGATAATTATATAACAAGCGATGAACTCCAAATACCAAGTTTGCATATAAATCGTGCTGATCATAGTAAGGGAACATTTCAAGTAGTACCCGATAGAAAAGATAAAGATAAATATGAAAAATTTATGGTATATATTCATAAATTTGATTATAACACTCCGTCAACAGCCACTGATTCTATGTTTTTATCCTATACAATTAAACTTATACCTCATAAATATTTCAGTGAAAGATTTGATAAGGATGGATTGGAAAAGATTAATGACGAACTAAATAAATCTCAACATTTTTTTACATATGCTAATATTAGTAACGGTAAGAATAAATATACTGATAGTAATGGTAAAATAATTGGTGAATATGCTATATGTAATAGTTATGAGATAAAAGAGATTGAGGTTGTAAAACGGGTGAATAATAATACTTTTACTTTTAAATTAGAATATAAATTACGTAGCAAGGATAGAATGGCGAATACCGTAGCTATTAGTCAAACTACTTGTAATGCGATGACTAGATTATTAGACGATACTAAAAAAAAAAATTTACAACTAAAATATTTTAATTGTAGAATACACTCATTATTACAGAATAATAATTGTGTAATAACATTACCTAGAATTTTTTATAATGCGAATAATAATGATAATTTTATGAAATGGCTAGTTGAAAAACATAATGAACTAAAAGATACAGAATTAGAAAATGCCGAACAACGTTCACTGTATTTCAAGCAAAGCTTATTATTTATTACATCGTTTTTCGGCTTGGGGTCTATGATCGCGATGTCCGCTGTACTCGGACCCATCGTGCCGATGACTATGGCAGGTGGTCTCGTTGGTATTTATATTGCTAGAGAGTCTGACAATATTGACAAAAATTATAAACATCAATTTTCACAACCCAGACAAACCAATCTACCTGTTCAAACCAATCTACCTGGACAAACATATCATCCGTTTGGTGCAACTTCTTTAGGTGCAACTTCGTTTCGTACAGCTCCAGCTCCGTTAGGTGCACTAAATCCTATAGGTACACCAGGCTTTCCATCGACAGGATACACGCCAACAGGTGCAACTTCGTTTCGTACAGCTCCTGCTCCGTTAGGTGCACTAAATCCTATGGGTGCACCAGGCTTTCAATCGGTAGGATACACGCCAATGCAAATAGCCGCCCACGGTGGTAAAAAAATGAGAAAACCAAAAGCGGCAAAAAAACCAAAAGCAGCAAAAAAACCAAAAGCGGTAAAAAAACCTAAAAAGGTAAAAAAAACTAAAAAGAACTAAAAAGCATAAAATCTATTGATTTTTTACTTTTATAAGTAAATTTGTCAGGATTTTTATTATATAAATTTATAAAAAAATTCTTTTTGTAATTATTCATAATAAAATTAATAAATTTATCGTGATTATATGGTAATTCTAATTTTAAAAATTTTTCATAATTATATAATAAAATTAATTTAATTATAAAATAAGAAAAAACATTAGTTTTTTCATTCCATAATTTATATTTATTAAATTTTCTAAGTTTGTTATATTGATTAATAGCAAATAAAGTTTCTTTTTTAATCAATGTTTTAAATGGTAAGCAATATTCTACAGATAAAAATAATAAATTATAAAAACAAGCCCAAAATTCTACAACACCCTCGGCAGGTAATAAATTAGTTGTATTAGAAATATTGAAAAAAGTTTTCAATTTATTAATATTATAATTGTTTAACATAAATATACTATCATTTATAATACTGATATGATGTATGAATTCGTGTAAAACAACTTTAGAATATTCGTCATATCTATAAATATAAATATTATTACCATTGGGATATGTGAATCCTCCATTAATATTAATAGAATCAAAATTATTATTACTATTCGGCATAAATCTTTTAAAGGGACATAAAAGCAAATGAAAATTCAAAACCTTATTTAAATTATATAATTTATAAAGAATAAAAATTCTTTTATATAATTTGGTTAATTTTATTAATTCATTAAAAGGTAATTTTTTACTATAAATAAAAAATTTTATAGGAATATCCTTAATATAAATAGCAATAACATAATTAGAACATTTTTCAATATAATCAGTATAAACACTGTGATTAGAAAATTTAGAATTTTGAAGTTCGTAAGTAAAATTTTGAATTAGATTATATTTATTATCAGCATTTTCAATAATAATATTATTAGTAATATAGTTATCATAATAAACATAGTATTTTTTTATATTTTTAATATAATATTTACTCATTATATTCAAATAAAGATCTAGCTTCTTTAATAATAGTAAGTATATATTTTTTATTTTTTAGTTGATTAGCACAAATAATTAATTTAGAAGCTTTTAATTCATTATCAACATTGTTAATATTGGTATTTAAACTTGCTATTCTTTGAACAAAATAATTAGATATATAGTGTTGAATATCATTAGTAATATTAGCATTTTTTTTATCATCTAACCATAATTTAGACTTACTATCAAAATATTGCCATTTTTTAAAAGAACCATTATATCTGTATTTATTTTTTAATAAATAAAAAATAAGAACCGCTATGTTATAGTCAGAAGTTTTATCAATACAAGAATCTATTAATTTATTGACATCCATTAATTATAATTAAACTATAGTATTTATATAAAAATATAAAATAAATATAGATTAATTAAATAATAGAAGGATTATGAATGAGTGGGATATACTAGACTTATACTTTAAAAATCATAAATACCCATTTACTGGACATCATCAAGATAGTTTTAGAGATTTTATAAAAAATAATATACCAAATACTATAAAATCATTTAATCCAATAACAATGATAAAATATAATGATTTAGGAGAAACTATATTTACAGTTGATGTATATGTTGGAGGAATTAATGGAGACGATATATATATAGATAGACCAATAACTTATGAGGATAGATCCCCCAAAATAATAACACCAAATGAAGCTAGATTAAAAAACTTAACTTATGAAACACATTTATACGGAACAGTTCTAGTAAAAATTAAAGATGAAAATGAAAATATATATGAAAATGTATTTAAAAATGTAGCATTGGGATCAATACCAATTATGTTGCACAGTGATGTTTGTATTTTAAATTCCCAAGGTTCAGAAGTATTAAAAAATTTAGGAGAATGTATATATGATACAGGCGGATATTTTATAATAGATGGTAAAGAAAAAGTCATAGTTGCACAAGAAAGAATAACAACAAATAGATTATTTGTATCGAAAATAGAAGATGATAATTTATCTTATAAGGGTTTAATAAAATGTACAGCAGATAAAGGAGAAACAGTTTTAGCACCAAAAAGTGTTGAGTTTTATTTAGTTAAAAAAGATGCACAAAGTGAAAACTTTTTAACAAAAAGAGGTTCAATTTTATGCACATTTAAAGGAATAAATAATAATAAAATACCATTATTTGTATTATTTAGAGCGTTAGGTGTAGAAAGTGATAAAGATATATATAATTTAATATTTGGTAATGATTTAAATGAAGTAGAAAAAAGTTTTTTTAATAATTTTATAAGACCAACAATAGAATGTGGAAGTGAAATTTATAAACAAGAAGACGCATTTAATTATTTGAAACCACTAAGCACATATAAAACAGTTGATCACATTAAAAGCATATTATTAACAGAGATATTTCCAAATATACCAATATTTGAAAATAAAACTAAATATTTAGGTTATTTAACAAAACAATTTATAAATACTTGTTTAAATATTTCACCAGAAAGTGATAGAGATAGTTATATTTATAAAAGAGTAGATATAAGTGGATATTTATTATCACAATTATTTTATGAATCGTATGTTAAATTAAGAAAATTTATAAGAGATAGTTTAGATAGAACATATAACTATGGTTCTTGGAAAACAACAAATAATTATCGTGCATTTATAAATGATAATAATATCTATAAAATAGTTCAGTCTTTGATAATAACTAAAAGTTTTTTGAGATCACTCAAAGGTATGTGGGGTCTTGATGACGAAGATGATCCTGAATTAGGTATGGTTCAGGATTTATCAAGAATTAGTTATATTGGTTTTTTAACACATTTACGTGCTGTTAATATGCCATTAGATAGAAGTTTAAAATTAACAAGTCCTCATAGATTACATTCGCAGCAATATGGTATAATGTGTCCATTTGCAACACCAGATGGTGGTTCTGTAGGATATTTAAAAAATATGGCATTATTAACAAAAATTACATCATCATCAAATGTTGATTTTATTAAGGAGTGCTTAGATGATTTAAATATAATATTATTAGAAAATTTCAATGATGTTTTAGATAGAAATATAAGTAAAATATTTTTAAATGGTTCTTATTATGGTTTAACAAAAGATCCTAATAGATTAGTTAGAACATTAAGAGCATACAGAAGAAATAATTTAATTAATATATTAGTATCTATATCTTGGGATATCAAAAATAATGATATTAGAATACTAACAGATTCGGGAAGATCTTGCAGACCGTTAATTATAAGTTCACAACTTAAAAAAGAAAAAAATTATACAAATTGGTTTGATATGTTAACAGGAACAATAAATAATTTAGAAGATCTAAATAAAAACGATTCATTTTATTATAAAAGTCATTATATTAATCCTAAATCATTAAATACATTTTCAAATAAAACAGATGAAGAAATATTAGTAGATTTGGAAAATAATGGTGCTTTAATTGAATATGTTGATATTGATGAGCAAGATACATTATATATTGCAATGGATAGAGATAGTTTAACAGATTTTCATACTCATGTTGAGATACATTCTTCAACAATGTTAAGTGCTATAAGTGCCAATATACCTTTATCAAATCATAATCAATCTGCAAGAAATGTTTTCCATGCTGCTCAAAGTAAACAAGCAATTGGTATATATGCAACAAATTTTGACAAAAGATTTGATACTATGTCATATGTATTACATTATCCACAAAAACCATTAGTTACAACAAGAATATCACATTATACATCAAGCAATGATATGCCAAATGGTTTTAATGTAATTGTTGCAATTATGTCTTATTCTGGATTTAATCAAGAAGATAGTATAATGATAAATAAAAATAGTTTAGATAGAGGATTATTTCAGTTATCTTATTATAAATCAGTGACAGCAACATCTCGAATTGAATCACAATATGAGAAAACAATATTTGCAAATCCATTAAAATTAAAAAATCAAGGATATAAAATAAATAATCTAAAAAATGCAAATTATGATTATATTAATGATGAAGGATTTATAAAAGAAGGAACTTATATACCAAAAGGTGCAAAAGTTGTAGTAATTGGTATGTTAAGTGAAAAATATGTTTACAAACAAGTTAAAAAAGGTGTGTTTACAGAATTTGTTAAGGAAATTATATATACAGATTGTTCTATAACAACCGATAATTCTCTTTTTGGTAAAGTAGACAAAATATTTATAGGAAATAAATTAGCAGATGACAATTCTGTTGTATGTAAAGTTAGATTTCTTAAAATTAAAAAACCTGAATTTGGAGATAAACATGCTAGTAGACACGGTCAAAAAGGTGTTATAGGTATGATTATACCAGAGGAAGGAATGCCTTTTACAAAAGATGGTATTAAACCAGATATTATAATTAATCCTCACGCTATTCCATCAAGAATGACAATAGGTCATTTAGTAGAATGTGTATTTGCAAAATTATGTTGTTTAGAAGGGCATTTTGGTGATGGTACTGTATTTTTACCATTTGATGAAAATATTATTTATAAAAAATTATTTGAACATAATTTTGATTCACACGGTAATGAAATATTATATAATGGTTTTACTGGACAACAATTAAGTTGTGAGATATTTATTGGTCCTACTTTTTATTTTAGGTTAAAACATATGGTTGCTGAAAAAATGCATTCAAGAGGAATTGGTCCAAAAGTTTCTTTAACAAGACAACCAACAGCTGGACGTAGGAAAAATGGTGGTCTAAGAATTGGTGAGATGGAAAGGGATAGTTTACTAAGTCATGGATTGTCATCTTTTATGCAGGAAAGTATGACCGAAAGATCAGATAAATATGAATGGATAATATGTAATAGATGTGGTGTATTAGCAACTTATAATACTTCTAGAGACAAAAGAATATTATATTGTAATTTATGTGATAATAACGATTTATCAACAATAAGAACACCTTATTGCTTTAAATTACTAGTTCAAGAATTAGAAACAATGGGTTTACAATTAAGATTAAATACAGAAAAAGTTAATTTTCCTGTTTATGATATTGAAGATTTACAAAATGAATATAATAGCGATAGTGACGAAGATACTCAACAGAAAGGTGGAGGATTTTTCGATACTATATTTGGATTTTTTGATATATTTAAAAAGGATAAAAATCCCGAAGAAGAAAAGGAAGATAAAATTTCTAATTTAGAAGAATCTGGAGAAGAATCTGGAGCAGAATCTGAACCTGGATCTGAAACAGAATCTGAAACAGAATCTGAAACAGAATCTGAACCTGGATCTGTAGCAGATTCTGACCCTGGATCTGTAGCAGATTCTGACCCTGGATCTGTAGCAGATTCTGACCCTGGATCTG
>MDSW01171060.1_pt1 | contig 33977 bp, 24 predicted proteins | sample 811171 | NCBI WGS metagenome assembly MDSW01 (sample SAMN05326641, study PRJNA326480) | marine metagenome | isolation source: seawater | place: Atlantic Ocean: North West | collected 2012 | reverse complement strand
TATTGAGGATCCTCCTCCTAAACTAATAGTACCTGAACCAGATACTGATCCAGAGCCTGGTGTCAGTACCAATCCTCCTGAGCCTGTTCTAGTAATATTAGAATTTATAATTATATCGTTATTAGACTGAAGAGTTAGGTCATTACCACTAGAAGATGATATAGCTGATGAAACAGTTATATCCCCATCTTGAGAACCTCCACCATCTGTTCTAACTGTAATATTACTGCTAGCTAATGCAGAAACAAGAGTAGAAGCGCTGATAACTTCATCATCCTCATCTGCTGTGTAATCAGAACTTCCACTTGAAGAAATTTCTATATTATATGGATCCAATAGCCATTCTCCATCCTTACCATAAAAAGATTTAGTAGAAACAGTAGTATCATTGATATCTAGCTTATGCCCTGAAGTTTCAACTCTTCCTCCATCTCCCCCTTCTAGACCTCCCTTAGCTAATAAAACTCCTTTTATGCTAGTTTTTCCTGTTTTATTGTGGATATCAGACCATACTACAATCTCGCCACCCATTCCATATTTTATGGAAGATGTATCTATTTCTGTATTTTTTTGAACTGTTACAGTCTTAGCTTGATATATGTTCTCATCAGAATTTTGCCAGCTTCCTCCTACTAATATTTTACCTCCGTTCTTGGCTCCTTTTGCGAGCAGTCTAGAACCTTTATTAATATCAATTTTATCTGCAGTGACCTCTATGTATCCTCCATCAGAGTGATTTGAATTTGCTATCATAGTACCAGAGTTTTTAATTTTTCCTTTTCTGGACGAGAGAAATATTTTTCCCCCTTTTTTAGTAATACTATTAGCTTTTATACTTCCTTCGTTATTTATAACTGCACTTAATATAGACTCTTTTCCTTTAGCTGTAAGAATTACAGAGTGGTCGTCAATGCTAACTGCATTTTTATTATTTACTAATTTCTTTAACTCATTATCATTTATTTCATAATTAATTAGATTATTCTCTAACATTGTTAAAGTTACATTATTTCCTGTAATCAATTCAGATGTTCCCTCAGGTGTTTCTATCAATCCTTTATTTTTTACAGTGTTTGCAATTAAAGCTATTGTTCCACCTTTTTTTGCTTTTAAAATTCCTTCATTTGTAATAGTTCCTTTATTTTCTATATTCTTAAAATAAAAATTATCGCTTATAAAATGATCTTCGCTCATATTTAAAGTAGTCGCTATCATAGCTCCTACATCTATTTTCGATCCATTTTTAAATAATACTCCACTAGGGTTAATAAAAATTAGTTGTCCATTTGCTTTCAATTCACCGTAAATGTACGAAGGATCGCTGGCATTAACTCTATTTAAAGCAACTGAATTACTATTTGGCTGAAAAAACTCTACTGTCGCAGCACTTCCAATATTAAAAGTGTCCCAATTGATACTCAGCCTATCTGTTTTTTGTTTTATTGCTAGGTTATTTGAACTACTAGATATAGTAGCTTGGCCACTTACTATATTAGGGTTTACAGGTAAAGCATTAGGTTCTACATTACCAGCTTTTGCTACTGAGTAAATTATCGAAAATGATGTGCTCAAAGCACTCAAAATATATAATACTTTTTTCATAAGCAAATAGATAATTGTTAACCATACCCATCACCTATTTTAACTTAATAAATCCTTGAAACCAATATCTTGAAGAATTATCTTTGCCATCACTATTATTTCCAGAACTTGTCCTTCCTGGGTTGCCTGATAACGAATCGGCCCAACCTATCTTTAAACCATATTTTTTTGTATTTACTAAGTCTAGAGACACCCCCCATCCCTTCAAAGAATACTTGTTAGGAGTGGTCAAATTAATACCAAGTAAATTATTATACTGTTTAATGTTGCCGTAGTCGTAAAAAACAGAGAAAAACATGTCAGTTTTAGGTATAAAACTATATTCAGTGGCATCAAATTTCAAATCATAACTAATTTTTTTTCCTTCATCACCGCTAGCTTCTCCAGAGGGGTAAGATCTTATACCTGAAATTCCTCCTAGGGTAAATTTTTCTGAACTGTCAAGGTTTTTATTACTTAATTGTAAAGCTCCAAAAATTTGTAAATCTAACTTGTCAACGATTCGCTGCAATCTATAAATTTGTACATAAGTTTTACTAAAGTTTCCGTCCGTTTTTGCTCCTGTAGATGCTTGATCACTGCTTAAATCTGAAGCCAAACCAGAAAGATCCAATACTCCAAAGCTCTGATCTATAGTAAGTTGGGAATATCCTTCATTAAAAAAATTATCTATATGTTGTATGGTTAAACTTGTTTTTGAATCTTCTATTTCTTTATCACTAGACACTGCTCCAGTGGTCTCATTATAAAAATATTTTTTACTAAAATCCTGTGATATGATCAGTGATCTTTTTACTCCTCTTATCATCGGATAACTACCATTAATTGTAAATGTTTGAGCATCCCCTTTAGACATTGGCTCTGTTTTAAGTTCTTTTGCAATTTTATAATCTAAATCGTTTATAGATAATCCCAATCTTAGACCCTTTCTTCCTAAAGGAAAATTATATGATACACTACTTAAATCAAAGTTTCTGCTTGTTGAGTAAATTTTCCTATATATAATTTGGTCTCCAGCCTTAGAAGGATTATTAACATATAAGGTTCCAGTGACTCTATCTTGGCCTGTATATCTATTTCCATAATTATCTATATTAATATTACCGGTAAGAATAGGGTCTTCTTCAGCTTCTATTACTATTCTTGATGAGTATAGCTCTTCTCCCTTCTTAATCGAGACTTTAGCTTTTACACCAGGAACATCATTTAAATTAAGTATTGCTCTTTCTAGGTTTTGCATTGTCAATTTACCATTTAAACTTTCAGTAAAATAACTAACCGGTATATTATCTTTTAATCTTAAATTGTTTCTTTTAAGTTCAAAAGGATCATTACTATCAAGCTTTCCCTCACTGATAAAGATCTCTATTATTCCATCTTTTACTTCTTGTTCTGGTATAATTGCCTGAGCAAGGAAATAGCCTTTATTTCTATAATAATCTTGAACTTTTTTTGCTACCAGTTGTATTTCAGCAAAAGAAAGTTCTTTATCTACTTGTTCTTTAAGAACCTCTAATAGTTGCTCATCACTAATACCATTTTTTTTTCCAACTAATCTAAATCCCTTAACTAAAATTTTTTCTCCATCTTGAACCGGCTCACCATTTATGAAATTAGTTTCTTTTGGTATTACTTTAGGTAGTTTATTAAAATTATTAAGTTCTCTTTCAAAATTAAGGAGTCCACCTGAATTAGGTGCAGCAGTTAAATTAGTTCCGTAAATAAATAAAATAATTGAAAAAATATGTTGGGATATGAATTTTATCATAATTGTAATTTAGTTTTTTCTATTCTTTATTAATTCCTCAACTGCTCCAGGGTCTGCCAAAGTACTTATATCACCTAAGTCTTCTATTTCATCAGCAGCAATTTTTCTTAAAATTCTTCTCATTATTTTGCCCGATCTTGTTTTTGGTAGATTAGGTGCCCACTGAATTATCTCAGGCTTTGCAATTGGACTAATTAAAGTGCTTACAGTTTTTAACAGACCTTCGTTAAGCTCTTCATTGCCTTCAATTCCAGATTTTAAAGTAACATAAGCATATATTCCTTGGCCTTTAATATCATGAGGAAAACCTACCACTGCGGCTTCCGCTACTGATTCGTGAGATACAAGAGCACTTTCAATCTCAGCAGTTCCTAATCTATGTCCGGATACATTGATAACATCATCAACTCTTCCAGTAATCCAATAGAAGCCATCCTCATCTCTTCTTACTCCATCTCCTGTGAAGTATACATTATCAAAGGTAGAAAAATATGTGTCTATAAATCTTTGATGATCTCCATATACTGTTCTCATTTGCCCAGGCCAACTATCCGTAATAACCAGATTACCCTCTGCCATACCTTCCAAAACTGTTGACTGGTTATCTACAATAGAAGGCTGTATTCCAAAAAAAGGTAGGGTTGCTGAACCAGGTTTCATTTCAATAGCTCCTGGAAGAGGGGAGATCATAATACCCCCTGTTTCTGTTTGCCACCAGGTATCAACTATAGGGCATTTTTCTTCACCCACTACTTCATAATACCATTTCCAAGCCTCTGGATTAATAGGCTCTCCCACTGTTCCCAACAGTCTTAAGCTACTTCTACTAGTTTTTTTTACTAGTTCATCTCCTTCTTTCATAATAGCCCTTAACGCTGTAGGAGCGGTATAAAAAGTATTAACATTGTGTTTATCACAAATTTGCCAAAACCTTGAAGCATCTGGATAGTTTGGTAACCCTTCATAAATTAAAGTGGTTGCTCCATTTGCTAAAGGTCCATATACAATATAAGAATGCCCTGTAATCCACCCAACATCTGCTGTACACCAATAAATATCATCTTTTCTGTAATTGAAAACATACTCATGAGTCATAGAGGCATATACTAAATATCCTCCCGATGTATGTAATACTCCTTTGGGTTTTCCTGTTGATCCAGAAGTATATAAAATAAATAAAGGGTCTTCTGCATTCATTTCTTGAGGCTTACAATCTTCGGCTACTTTGTTCTTTTCTTGATCCCACCATAAGTCTCTTTTTTCGTTAAAATCTATAGGATTACCTGTTCTTTTAATAACCAAGACATTTTTAACTAAATCTGTTTTTGTTAAGGCAATATCAACATTAGCTTTAAGAGGAAAAATTCTACCCCCTCTTAAAGACTCATCTGCAGTAATAACAAATTTAGACTTACAATCTATTATCCTGTCGGCCAGAGCCTCAGGGGAAAATCCTCCGAATACAACAGAATGAATAGCACCTATCCTAGCACAGGCAAGCATAGAATATACCGCTTCTGGTATCATTGGCATATAAATAGTAACCCTATCACCTTTCTTTATATCATTTTTTAGAAGAACATTTGCCATGAGACAAACTTCTTTATGCAATTCAGAATAGGTGATTTTTTTTACCTCGTTAATATCATCTCCTTGCCATAATAAAGCAACTTTTTCACTCTTGCTTTTTAAATGCCTATCAATACAATTTGCTGATACATTTAATGTTCCGTCCTCAAACCACTTTATGTAGAGGTTTTTTTTATCAAAACTAACATCTTTGACTTTCGTAAAGTTTTTAATCCAATTTATTCTTTTTCCGTGTTTTCTCCAAAAACCTTCAGAATCATTAATAGATTCATTATACATATTTGTATACTCATCTTTATCTATTAACGCATTAGAAGCAAAGTTTTCCAAAACTTTGTAAACATCTTTCATTTTTTTACTCCGTATTTACCAATAAAATAATTATTATTTTAAGTGGCCATCTTACAAATAATATTCCACTCTTTTACGCTTACAGGAAGAACTGATAGCCTATTTTGCCTTAGCATTATAAAGTCAGTAAGCTTTTTATTTCCCTTAATATCTTCTAAGCTTACACTTTTATCTAGAGTTTTTAAAGCTTTTACAGTAACCATACCAAATTTTTTTGTTTTATCCGTGGGATCAATTTCATATTCCTTTATTATTTCCACGATACCTACAATTTTTTTCTCAGTAACTGAATGGTAAAAAAAACCCTGATCTTTTAATTTCATTTTCTTCATATTGTTAGAGGCTTGATAATTTCTTACACCATCCCAACCTTCTCCCTTATCTCCCTTTTTTAATTGATCTTGCCATGACCAACTATTGGGCTCACTTTTAAATAACCAGTAATTCATAAAATACCCCTCCTAAAAATGAATATTCATAAACTCTTATTATTTTATTGTAAAAATAGATTAGTTTCCAATAAAAGTTTATTCACTAAATTATGTTAACAATTAATTTATTAGCTTAGATTTGAAAAAATAAACTTTTTCATTTTTAAAGTATAAATCCAAAGGTAAAATAAATAATAAACTACTAAAGTTTTATTAAAAAAAATATTTATTATAGCCATTTTAAATACTTAATAATCTGTTTTATGTCTTATACTAAAGATATATTTTTACTTGTATAATAAAAATTTATAGGCTTCCCATTTTACCATTTTGATAATCAGAAAATGCCGCATGGATTTCTTCTTTGGTATTCATTACAAATGGACCATGAGCAACAATTGGTTCATCAATAGGTTCTCCGTTCAATATCAAAATTTTACAACTATCTGATATCTTAAAATCAATGCCAGCACCCTCACGCTCAAAAATTAGGATATTCTTATCTTTAAAAATCTTATTTTCTATTTTTAATTCACCCTTCATAATTAATATAATCGTATTTGTACCACTTTTGAAATTAAGTGAAATATTTTTACTATATTGACTGGCTATATCGTAAATGTTAATCGGAGTGAAAGTATTGCTAGGACCTTTTTTACCCTCAAAATTTCCAGCTATCACTCTCAAACTCGCATCACTTCCTAATGATATAATTGGAATATCTTTGCTACTGATTTCTTGGTATTTGGGATTTGTCATTTTATTTTTTTTTGGGAGATTAACCCAAAGTTGTATCATTTCAAACACACCACCTTTTTTTGAAAATTCCACTGAATGAAACTCATCATGGACTATTCCTCTCCCAGCAGTCATCCATTGAACATCACCAGGTCTTATAACACCGCCACCCCCCGAAGAGTCTCTATGTTCTACCTCACCTTGATATGCAAATGTAACAGTTTCAATTCCTCTATGAGGGTGTTCCCCTACTCCTCTACGTTTAGCACTAATAGAAAATTCTTTGGGAGAGGCATAGTCTAGCATAACAAAAGGACTTATAAATTTATTTAATTCTTCTGTGGGCCTCAACAATCCATAGACATGAAAACCATCACCTACCCAATGCTTTTGATCAGCGCTATAAGTATATTTAATCTTTTTAAAAACTTTCATAATATTTCTATTTATCTACTACTATAATTAATATAGGTTTTTTTTAGCCCATGTATTATTAAAATTATTTTTTATAATTCTATCTATAAATTCTATTTTAGTTGCTAATAAAAAAATATAAAATAAAATTAACGAATGAAAAAGTTTAACGATATTGTATGTAAAATTGCTAATAAAATATATTCTCAACTTTCTGGTTTTGAAGAAAAATATTATCAGTCAGCTTTAGGTATTGAATTTAGAAAAAAAAAAATAGACTTCATGAGAGAAGCAGGGCTTGAATTATTTTATGAAAATTATCCTCTTGGATTACATGAATTAGATTTTTTAATAACACCCTGTTACGACCTTAAAAAACCCTTAATCATAGAAACTAAAGTAGCGTCTTCTATTATTGATAGCCACAGGCAACAACTGAAAAACTATCTTAGATCCGCAGCAAAAAATAAAAATGTAATAATTAAAAATATAGAAATAGGAATGCTATTAAATTTTAATAATAGTGAAAATATAGCTAAAAGTATAAAAAAGAAAAAAGAAAATCAAAATGTTGAAATAGAATTTTGGGAATACAAAAATAATAAATTTTCACAAATTTCTATTAACAATTTAAGTAATTCTAACTAATTACTAATAATTTTTTGTTTTATGGAAATAAGTTCTCTTGCTTGATGTCCTATTTTTCTGTTTTTAGACAATATTACACCCATTCTTCTTCCATTCCATGCTTCTGGTTTTCCAAATAATCTAATATCTACATCATCTAAAGCTAATGCTTTATCTATTCCGATAAAGTTATATTTAAATCTAGTTTTTTCAAAACCATCAGCTTTTATTACAGTACTATACCCTTCTCTAAGAAGTAATATGTTTGCTATGGGATACCCTAATATAGCCCTGATATGCAAATCAAACTCAGATAAGTTTTGAGTGTACATGGTTACCATTCCAGTATCGTGAGGTCTAGGACTTAGCTCGCTAAAAATAATATCATTTTTAGTAATAAAAAATTCTACACCAAATAATCCATATCCTCCTAAATCTTTTGTAATTATTTCAGCTATATACTTACCTTTCTTTAAAATTTCTTTATTAATATTTTCGGGTTGCCAACTCTCTATATAATCACCATCCTTTTGTTTATGTCCTATTGGAGGGCAGAAAATTGTTTTAGAGTCTTTTTGTCTTATAGTTAAAAGAGTAATCTCAGATTGGAAGTCAATGTACTCTTCTACAATTACTTTTATCCTATCTCCTCTCATATTTCTGGTTGCATTCTCCCATGCTAGATTAGCATCTTCTATTTTATTTAATAAAGTTTGGCCTTTTCCTGAAGAAGACATAACAGGTTTAACAATACATGGAAAACCAATTACTTCTAATGCTTTAATTAATTCATCTTTATTGTGCGCATATTTATAGTTAGCTGTTTTAATCCCAAGCTCATCTGCTCTATCTCTTATAGCATCTCTATTCATAGTTAAATTCACAGCTCTTGCACTTGGTACTACAGTAATTCCATTATTTTCAATATTAAAAAGTTCTTCTGTCCTTATAGCTTCAATCTCAGGAACTATAAAATCAGGCTTAGTTTCATCTACTGTCTTAGAAAGTTTTTTGCCGTCTAACATATCAAACACCAAAGCTTTATCTGCTACTTGCATAGCAGGTGCATTAGGATATTTGTCACATGCAATGACATAGCATCCTAATCTTTTAGCACTAATTACAAATTCTTTACCTAACTCACCGCTTCCTAATAATAAAATTTTTTTCATAATAGTCTTTTTTAATTATGTTATTATATTGTATTTATAAAATTGTTAAATAAATTATTATGAAAGCTATATCAGAAACAATAAAGTTAGCCCAAAAGTTAATTAGCAGAAAGTCTGTTACACCGAAAGACGACGGTGCTTTAAATACTCTTAAAGATAAACTGTCTCAAATTGGATTTATAAATACAGACCTTCCTTTTGGTACTAAAAAAAAAAATGATATCATTCAGAACTTGTTTTCCATCAAGAAAACAAACAAAGTAAATGGTAGAATACTTTGTTTTGCTGGACATACCGACGTTGTTCCAGAAGGAGATGTTAGCAAATGGAAACACGAACCTTTTCTTGGAAAAGTTTCTGGAGGAAAGCTCCATGGAAGAGGAGCCTCTGATATGAAAGGAGCAATTGCGGCATGGGTAATGGCATGTAACAATGTTATTAAGAAAAATAAATTAAATATTTCTTTAGCATTATTGATTACAGGAGATGAAGAAGGGATTGCTGTTAATGGAACTAAAAAAGTAGTTAGCTGGTTAAAAAAAAAGAAAATTAAAATACATCATTGTGTTGTTGGAGAACCAACAAATCCAAATTATATCGGTGAAATGATTAAAGTAGGAAGAAGAGGAAGTTTATCTTTTTCTATAGAGGCTAATGGTAAGTCTGGGCACGTTGCTTATCCTCATCTAGCAGAAAATCCTATTACTTGTCTTGTATCAGCATGTAAAGAATTGAGTAATTTAAATTTGAATTTAAAGGCCAAAAATTTTCCTAAAACAAATTTAGAGATTACTTCTTTTGATACAGGAAATAAAGCCAGTAATGTAATACCGGGAAATTGCAAAGCATTTATTAACATTAGATATAATACTCGTTATGATGAGAAAAAACTTTTAAAAAAAATTCAGGACATCTGTATTAAAAATTTTAATCTATGTACTTTTAAAATAAAAATAATTTCTAGCAACAAGCCTTTTTATACAAAAGCTGATTACTTTTTATCTCTTTTGGAAAAGTCTATTTTTAAAGTTACAAAAAAAAAACCTGCCTTATCAACTACAGGAGGAACATCCGATGCTCGATTTATTAAAGATATTTGTCCTGTATATGAGTTTGGCTCTGTTGGAAAAACGATGCATAAAGTGAATGAAAATATTAATATTGAAGACTTAGAAAAACTACAGAAAGTTTATGAAGAATTAATTTTATCTTATAACAATCATTTTGCTTAATTATTTATAACTAATTTTTATTAAAGTCAGGCCCCGTGCGGGTGCAGTAATTCCAGCACTAGCTCTATTTTTTTCTTCAATAATTTTTTTTAAACATTTTGGTTTTAGTAGACCTGTGCCAACATCTTTTAAAGTTCCAACCATAATTCTTACTTGATTATAAAGAAAAGAGCGAGCCACGAAATTTATGCTTATTATGTTTTTATTTTTTTTTATTATAATCTTGTTTATAGTTTTTATAGGAGATGAAGCCTGACAACCAGATGCTCTGAATGATGAAAAATCATGTTTACCTAACAAATAAAAAGAAGCTTCTTTCATATTATGTATATTTAAATTTTTTGTTACCCACCAAGTATTTTTAGTGTTTATTGGGCTTCTATACTCTTTATTATAGATTTTGTAATTATATGTTTTTTCTTTTGCTGAAAATCTCGCATTAAAATCAACTGAAACCCTGTTTACTCTTTTAATGCTTATATGTTTTCCATACTTTTCCTTTGATAAATAAAAGTTCAAACCTAATAAAATATTTTTTATATTAATTTTCTTTTTAATATCTAAATGAGCTACTTGAGATTCAGCATGCACCCCCGCATCTGTTCTTCCCGCTACAATGAGGTCGATGTCTTCTTGCAGAAATTTTTTTAGAGCATTTTCTATTGTACCTTGTACCGAATATCCTATTTTCTGTTTTTGCCACCCAATAAATTTTTCTCCACAATATTCTATTGTTAGCTTATATCTAGCCATATTAATTTGTAATATTTTTTCTTAAATTATATTTTTGAATTTTTCCTGTAGAAGTTCTAGGTAAATTATCAAAAATAATTTTTTTAGGTAATTTAAACCCAGCCAAATATTTTTTACAAAATTCTAATATATTTTCTTCAGTTAAGCTATTTTTTTTCTTTTCTATAATAGCACAAGGAACTTCTCCCCATTTATTGTCTTTAATTCCTATTACCGCACAATCTTTAACATTAGGGTTTTTCAATATTATTTTCTCAATTTCTATCGAAGAAATATTTTCTCCTCCTGAAATTATTATGTCCTTAGATCGGTCCTTCAACTCGATATACCCATCTTTATGCATAACTGCTAAATCACCTGTATGAAACCATCCTTTCTTAAAAGCAATCTTATTAGCATGATTATTATTCAGGTATCCTTTCATTATAATATTTCCTCTTAAAAAAACTTCCCCCAAAGACTTTCCATCTCTTCTCACAGGTTTCATTGTTTTAATATTGTAAACATCTAAGTACTCTAAAGAAGGATACTTAACACCTTGTCTAGCTTTTAAAATAGATTTTTTGCTAGTAGATTTAATTTTATCCCACTCAGGGTTCCATTCACTAATTACAGCTGGCCCATAGCTCTCTGTCAATCCATAAACATGTGTAACCGAAAAACCAACTTTTTCAATTTCCTCTAAAACATTAGGAGATGGCGGCGAAGCAGCGGTCATGACATGAACTATCCTCTTATTTCTTTTTATTTTTTTATTATCTATAATCATTTGTAATATAATTGGCGCTCCACACATATGCGTAACATCATTTTTATTTATTAAGTTAATTATATCTTTTCCGTTAAATTTATTTGTACAAACTTGTGTCCCAGCTAATGCAACTATTGTCCAAGGGAAACACCATCCATTACAATGGAACATTGGTAAAGTCCATAAATACATTGGATGATACCCCATTTTCCAAACCATCTGATTATTTAAACACATAAGATACGCTCCACGATGGTGATACAAAACTCCTTTGGGATCACCTGTTGTACCTGATGTGTAATTAAGAGTAATTGAGTCCCACTCATCCCGTGGAAAATAATCAGCCAATTTTTTTTTTCTTGAGATTGATATCTTGCTCAGCAGTTTTTCATAGTTAATAGTACTTTTTAATTTTAATGTTTTTATGCTGCTAACTATAATAATCTTTATTTTTATTTTTTTTGATAAATCTAAAAGTAAGTCCAAATATTGTTCATGAATTATTAAAAGCTTAGATTTACTATGCTTTAAAATAAATTCAATGCTTCTCTTTTCTAATCTTGTATTTAGGGTGTTCAATATGGCTCCACTCATAGGTATTCCAAAATGTGCCTCTAGCATTTCTGGTACATTTGGCAACATTACACTGACTACTTCTCCCTTTTTTATATTTAAATCTTTTACAGCCAAAGCTAAACCTTTACACCTGTAATAGAATTCTTCATAAGTAGCTTTTCTATTTTTGTATATCCATGCAAGACGTTTAGGGAAAATTTCTTTTGTCCTGTAAAGAAATGATAAAGGAGTTAATGAAACATGATTAGCTTTGTTTTTTTTAAGTATCGGCATAACTATCTCTTAATTTTTTGGCGCCCCCGAGAGGATTCGAACCCCTAAATCATGATCCGTAGTCATGTGGTTTATCCAGTTAGCCTACAGGGGCTGATATAAACAATTAATATAACAAATAAATAATGTTTTTTACATGTTGTATTTTTACAACATAATAATTATGAATTTGTTTACGTATTTCAAACTATTGATTTATTAGCATTGTTTAGTATTATGTAAATTAAAAGGATGTAGATTATGAAAATTAATTTTATGAAAACTTTAATAGTAAGCTTATGCTTGATAATCCTTCATGGTTGTTCATTTAATGATTTAACCGATCTACTATCTGATGAAGATACATCAGAATCAGAGATAGTAATAAGAGAGATTCCAACAGAATCATTTGACCCGGAAGATACTGAAGAAATTCTTGTAACAGATTCTAACAGCGATGAAAATGATCCCAATGAGATTACTATAGTTGAAACAGAAGAATTCTCTTCAAGCTCTGAAGATAGTTTGGATACAATTTTAAGTTCTGATGAAGAAAGTGAGACCGTAAATATAAGTAATGGAAAAGTACCTCCTATTTTTACTTATGTTGGTCAAAGAATAGTAGATATGCAAGATGAATATAGTAAACTTAATAATGAAATATCTACAAGTGAAGATAATTTTCAAGAGTTAAGAGCAAATGGTATAAAAAGTGCTGAAAATTATCATGCCATAGTGGCTGCTATAGCAGCGCGTTTACAAATTGGGACTACTCCGGGTAACCCTATCTTATTGCAACAATATGAAGATGCTCAGACTGAACTTGCTTCAGTAGGAGCTCAAGGTCAAAATTTGGTAGATGTGGGAAATCAAATTGCACTTTTGTCCACAAGAGTTTCTTATTTATTGGAGCAAGCAAGATCAGCAAAAAAACTAAGAGGAGCTGTGGATGAAGATCATCGAAATTTATCTTCTTTTCAGGATAATCTTAAAAGAAGGAGTGTGGATGTTGTAAGAATACTTGAAGAACTTAATGAAACAGTTAGGAGAAGAGACATTTTCCTAGCAGCCGAAAGAAGAAGGCTTACTCAATTAGCCAATGCTATATCTATAGGGGAATCTTTCGGGTTAGGCCTAGGCACTATAAAATCTTTACCAGTAATGGATGATAATAATACTTCTGGTCAAAGATCAGAAAGCAATGTTTCACCAAGTCCTATTGCAATCTTTAGAGTGAATAGAGAAGAGGATTTTGAACAAAATTTATTTGGAGCTGTTAGTGCTGCATTGGACAAAGCTCCTGAAGCTAGATTTACATTAGTTGCAGTTAGTTCTTCTGCAGGAAATGCAAGTGAGCAAGCTGCAAGAGCAGAAAGTGCAAGGTTGAATGTTAGCAAAGTAATTAGTTCATTAATCTCTATGGGGATGCCTGCTGATAGACTATCTGTAAGTTCACTGTCTGTTGCCAGTGTAGAAAATACTGAAGTTAGACTTTACGCGGACTAATTTTTTTTATTACATAATTATCAATTAATCTTACTTTATTTATATTTACAGCAACAAAAACTCTAGTTTCCTTTTTTTCGTCTATATATCTTGGTGTTTTCAAGTTTATCGATTCTCTTATTTCTAAATATTCTATATTAGTTATACCTAATTTTTTTAAAGATGTTTTTAACTTGTTGATAATATGCTTAACATCTTTAGTTTTATATTCTTCAACTTTTTTTAAGCTTTGATATAATTTTCTTGCCAGTAATAAATTTTTTTTACTTAACAAGTTATTTCTAGAAGACAGTGCTAATCCATATTCATCTCTCACAGTAGGTACTTTTATAATTTTTAAATCTAGATTTAAATCCTTAACAATTTTACTTATAATAACAAGCTGTTGAAAATCTTTTTCTCCAAAAAATACAAAGTTTGGCTTTATTAATAAAAATAGTTTTAGGACAATAGTTGTTACTCCGGAAAAATGATTTTTTCTATGTTTGCCACATAAAATTTTACTAAATGAACTTTCGTAAAGATAAGTGCTATAATTTTTCGGATATACTTCAGCTATATTAGGTATGAAAATTAAATTAACTTTATTTTTCTTTAGTAAAATTATATCAGTTTTTTCTTTAGAAGGGTAACTTTTTAGGTCTGCTTTATTATTAAATTGTAACGGGTTTATAAAAATTGTTACTATAGTAAAGTAATTAAGCTTTTTTGATTTTTTAATTAATTCCAAATGTCCATCATGCAGACAACCCATTGTAGGAACTAGCCCTATTTTATTTTTTTTTAGATCAATATTTTTTAAAGTATGTGATAAACTTTTGAAATTTCTAGCAATAACTGTTTGCACAATGTATATTCCCATGTAGGAGCAAATTATAAAGTATTTACATCATAATATTATCAAATATATTCTTCTAGCACAATTTATTTGGATTTTTAGTGCATACACCAATGAATATAATCGCAATGATCCTGAGCCTGATTCTAAAAAGTTTTCAAAAATAAGTGAGTTTTCAAAAAGTTTTATGGTTGTTACTGCAGATGAAAGAGCTTCTTTAGCTGCTAAAAAAACTTTGCTAATGGGTGGAAATGCTCTAGATGCCGCTATCTCTGCTCAAAATGTCTTATCTGTAGTAGAACCTCAATCTTCTGGATTAGGAGGTGGGGGTTTTTTACTTTATTACGATAACATAAAAAAAAAAGTTTATGCCTTTGATGGAAGAGAGGTGGCAAGCTCTCTAGTAAAACCAGATATGTTTTTGAATACAGATAAAACAAAAAAAAAGTTTTTAAAAGCAGTAACTAGCAAGCACTCAATAGGAGTTCCTGGTCTTTACAATATGTTAGCTGATGCTCACGGTTTACATGGGAATTTAGATTGGGAGTTATTATTTGAATTTGCAATTAAATATTCTGAGGGATTTAAAGTAACTCCCAGATTAAACAAATTATTAACTTGGGCTCCTCATATAAGAAATAATGAATTTGTAAAATCTGTTTTTTATAAAAATAATAAACCTGCTAAAATAGGTTCATATATTTCAAACTTTGAACTTAAAAATTCTTTAAAAATTTTATCTAAAGATAAATATTCTCTTAAAAAAGGACTACTAGCAAAAAAGATTGCTACCTCAATGATAGGGTATATTCCTTTAGGTGACATAAATCAGTGGGAAACTAAAGCAATAGAACCTCTATGTAAAAAATATTATAAGTATAAAATATGCGGTTTCCCTCCACCTACTTCTGGTGGCATTAGCGTTCTTCAAATTCTAGGTATATTAAAAAATCGTTTAGACCTCAGGAAAAATAATGAACCTTTTTTCCAGCAACATGCTTTTCTAGAAGCCTCAAGACTTTCATACCTAGATAGAGATTTTTATATTGCTGATCCTAATTATTTTGAAGTTCCGGTTAAATCTTTATTAGATGAAAGTTATTTAAAGCAAAGAGCAAGTCTAATTAAAAATAAATCCTCACAAAATTATAAAAGAGGTCTAATAGATCAATTTATTGAAAGTAATTTAATTAAAGGCGTAAATCATGAGAATCAATCTACTACACATATTAGTATAGTTGATTCTATGGGCAATGCTGTTTCTCTTACTAGTAGCATAGAGTTTGCATTTGGCTCTGGAATTACAATTGGGGGTTTCTTCATGAATAATCAACTTACTGACTTTTCATTTTATAGTAAAGACCTTGAGGGTGCTCAAATAGCAAATAGTGTATCTCCTGGAAAAAAACCTAGGTCCAGCATGGCTCCTACATTCATTTTTGACGATAAACAAAACCTAGTTGGAATAATAGGGTCACCTGGAGGAAGTAGAATAATATGTTATGTGGCTAAAACAATTTTTGATATTTTATATTTAAAAATAGCTCCCGATAGAGCAATTGAAAATATTCACTTGTGTTCTAGAAATAAATTTTCTGAGATAGAAGATACTAAAAAAAATCGCGATTTAATTAATTATTTAAAACAAAAAGGACATTCAATAATGGTAAAAAAAATGACAAGTGGTATTAATATGATATGGCGCAGAGAAGATTATTGGCAAGGAGTAGCTGATCCAAGAAGAGAAGGGCATGCAATTGGTAATTAATAGATTTAGGAGAAAGACATTTTTATTAAATTAATTCTTAGTTTAGCAATAGTGATTTTATTAAAACTAATTTTTCCAACTTTAATAAAGGGAATGAAAAGGCTTTTATTAATTTTAATTATAGCTATAGTTTTTTTAAATATTACTCTAAATAATAGTTTTTTTTGATATGAAAAATAAAATATTAGCTGTAACAAATCGAAAAGGTGGTGTAGGGAAAACTACTATTGCAGTAAACATAGCTGCTGGGTTGGCAACTAATTATAAGATGAATTGTGTATTAATTGATGCAGACCCTATAGGATCTTCAACTCTTTGGCTTGGCGATACAACAATTAATAGATTAAAAATTAAAAGACTTACATTACCTAATTCACCTAATAATAAATATCATGCTCTTCAAACCTGGGGGGCAACACTATTAAATACATCTCTTAATTGTGATGTAATAATAGCAGATCTGCCTCCTATAGAAATTGGAGTTTTTAGTGAACTTATAAATCAAGTGAATAAAATTATAGTGCCTGTAGGGCTAAGTTCACTTGAATGGGAGGCTTCTTTTCCTCTGATTGAAAGAGTAATGTCTGCATCTAAAGATATTAATGAGGCTAAAGGGATTATAGTTCCATCAAGGATCCACCCACAAAAAATTATACCAAGAGAAAAAATCATAGAAGTTCTACCTACACAATGGACTTTAGCTCCACAACTATCATTAAGATCTGACTTCCAGAAAGCATCAGAATTAAAAAATTGGGTAGGCAATACTGCTAAAAATAGCACTGCTCACAAAGAAATAAATAAATTAGTAAGTTTTATAGCAAAAAATATAAATTAATAAATATTAATTTTTAGTGAAAGTATTAAGCAATATTAATATTGAAATTATTATGTCATTATTATACAAAAATCTAATTATATTAAAATTAACGATACTGAATTGCTTAAATCTTCTATACTAAAAATTAATTTAAAATACAGCACATATGTTTAAATTTGAATATTTAATATCTAAAAAGCTAATTTATTTTCCTTTGTTAGTAATCTTATCAACTCTTTGTTTAGGTTTATTTAACTCTGACTGGTTCTCTTTAATATTTTACCAACTTTTGTTTTTACTACTTTATTCATCAAAAATTACTAAAAATAAAAAAAACTGGCTGTTTTCATTAGTATTAGCCTTAATTTGTATTATTGTAAAAATAGGACTTTATGTTCCAAAAATATCTATGGGAGCAAATGTTTTTATAGGAGGTGAAGCATATAAAGAAAGTATATTTAGTAAAAAACTTCCAAATAAGATTTTCAAAAAATTAGATAATGATTTTCAGATAGCTTTTCCTAACTCTATATCTGGTCCAGACAAAAATTTATATGATATTTCTGTAAATCAAATATTAGGTAAAGTAGAAGCAACCAAGTTAGTTGAAACAGTAAATTGGAAAAATAGATACCAACTTGCATTAGGTGCTTTTAATGATACCAGATATAATACATATGGTTTGCAAGAGCCTCCTAGAAACAACCTTCCTTTCTTTGTAAAATATATTTTTCCTGAAGAATATAATTCAACTAATGCAAAATTCTGCTGGGAAGGATTAGCATTTATAGGATCTAAATTAGAAGAGAAAAATTTTGATGACTTTCAATGCATGCCAATTAAGGATTTTAAAAAAAATAAAAATGAAAGTTCAGTTATATGGCTAGTCGAAACAGGATTGTCACCTAAGCTTAAAGCAAAACTACTATTACCTACTAAATACAAATTAATAATCTTATTTAAAAAAATAGTAATTATTATTTTTGGTTTTATTTTGCTTGCTTTATTATTTAAGAAATTAAATTTATCTAAAGCCATATTTTTCTCGCTATCTTCTATTATTACATTTTTTTTTTCATTATATTTTTATCCAGACCTTATTCATAAGTTCATACTTTTTGAGGGAGGGAATGATGGATTAAATTATGTACATTTTGCACATATAATTAGTGATCATATAGTAAATAAACAATATTTATTAGCTTTCATGGGAGGAGAAAAAGCTTATGATCTAATGCCATTTTATAGATATATATGGATAGTAAATTACTTTTTTTTTGAGGAGTCTCCATGGATGCTTTTTTTTATTCTTACTTTTTTTCCTATAGTTATTTATGAAATTTTCAATGATTTACTAGATAAACAGTGGGCTAAGTATTTTTTAATTTTTTGGTTTTTTATACCGCTTTTCGAAGCTTTTGGCTTTTTACATTTCTATTACGTAAAATTGGCAATTAGAGGGTTTGGTGAACCTATATCTTACCTGTGTTTTCTTTCCGCGCTAATGTTAGTAATAAAATTTTATAAGGAAATAAAAATAAGTAATAGTAGTTCTTTCCTTATAGGTTTACTATTTAGCCTTGCAATTGGAACAAGAGCGAATATTTTCCCTGCTTGCGGTATTATTATAATATTTTTTATATTTCAAAGTTTTAATAAAAATGATTTTATTAAAATATTATTTTTATTTCTTGGTCTAAGCTTTACTTTTATTATGCCTATACACAATTATGTCTTTACCCAAAAATTTATACCTTTTACCATAGCAGCCTATACTGATTGGAATCTTGGTGCAAGACCTTCTGATTATTTGAACTTTTTTATTTATTTATTAAAATTTGAATTCAATAATGATCTATGGAGTAAAATAATTAGCCATATAGGTGGAGAAATAAAAATATATGAGTTTTGGTATCACTTGTCTATAATATCGTGTATTTATTATGGCCTTTCAAAAAAAGCACCTATTATAATTAAATGTATTTCCTTATCTGCTTTAAGCCTGGTTGTCCTTTTATTTTTTTATCATGTTGGAGGAAGATATAGTTATTTAACTTGGACTTTAACGTTAATAATATTATTATATGGTATAAAGAATTTTTTTTTTCAAAGTTATATAAAAGTTAAAGAAAAAGATGCTACTTAGTATTATAACTCCTACCTATAATGAAGCCTTAAATATTGAAAAATTTATTAGAGGTATAGAAAAAGCTATAAAAATTAAAAATTATGAGATTATCTTTGTAGATGATAATTCAATTGATAAAACCTATGAAGTTATAAAGCGTATAGCAAAAAAAAAACAAAATATAAGATGCTTGAGAAGAGTGGGAAGAAGAGGTTTATCTTCAGCAGTAATTGAGGGATGTTTGTCAAGTTCTTCTGATTTACTGCTAATAATGGATGCTGACCTTCAGCATGATGAAAAAAAAATACCTATAATGCTAAAAAAACTCATAAGTGAGAATCTAGATTTAGTAATTGCAAGTAGATTTTTAGATAGTAAAAAAACTGAAGGTTTATCAAAATATAGAAACTTTCTTTCTAATGTAGCAAATAAAATATCCAATAAAATATCTGGCGCAAACCTTAGCGATCCTATGAGTGGTTTTTTTTTAATAAAAAGAAAAGTATTTGACAATATTGCACCCAATCTATCTGGAATTGGTTTTAAAATATTGTTAGATATATTTTCTTCATGTAAAGGTAAAGTTAAGTTTGCAGAAGTTCATTTTGAATTTAAAAAAAGAAAATATGGAGATTCTAAATTAGACTCTCTTGTAATATGGGAGTACCTTTTGCTACTATGGGATTGTAAGTTTGGGAAGATTGTGCCAGCTAAATTTCTATCTTTTTGTTTAATAGGAGGATCAGGTGTTTTTGTTCACTTATTGGTTTTGTACATTTTGATAAACGCAGAATTTAATTTTTTGTATGCTCAAACTTTTTCAACTTTAACTGCTATGACTACTAATTTTTTTCTAAATAATATTTTAACTTATAGGGATAACAGAAAAAAAGGTATTGATGCTTTTAAATCTTTAATAATTTTTTACATAACATGTGGTATCGGTGCTTCTGCAAACATCGGTATATCAAATTTACTTTTTATTGGCAACATTAAAGGAATTTCAGGTATATGGTATATATCTGGTTTTTTGGGAGCATTTGTAGGAGCAGTTTGGAACTTTCTTATGTCATCTTTAATCACGTGGAGACAAAAGTAGAATTAATAAACAATGTTTTTAAACAAATCTTCAAGCTTAGCTTCTTTTATTGAAACATCTTTTATATCTAATTTACTTTTTATTACTTCATTAATCAAATATCCAACCGAATGCTTTGAAGGATTATAATCTATATGTAATTCTTTTTGATTCTTTATAGTGAACCCCAGCCTTTTTAAATTTTCTGGATTTTTTTTTAAGTTTTCTGAATATATAATTAATTTTTTCTTATCTATTTTTTTTACTAAGGTCTTTATATTTCCATTGAGAACTATTTCACCTTTATTAATTATTGCTACATCATCACAAATTGATTCAGCCTCTTCTAAATAATGCGTAGTAATTAAAATAGTAATACCTTTTGCATTTAATTCGCGTATATTTTTCCAAAGCAATTGTCTTAAGCTTACATCTACACCTGCGGTAGGTTCATCTAATATCAGAACCTGGGGAGAATGCACCATAGCCTTGGCAATCATAAGCCTTCTTTTCATGCCTCCTGATAGATATCTAACATAAGCTTCAGCTTTGTCTTCTAACTTCATTTTTTTTAATAACTCATAAGTTTTCTTTTCTGTTTTTTTTACTCCATAGTATCCAGCTTGAAAGTCTAGCGTTTCTTTAGGCGTAAAGTAGGGGTCCATTACTAATTCTTGTGGTACTACGCCTATTGATTGTTTGGCTTCTCTAATTTCTTTTTCGATATTGAAACCATTAATAATTGCTGTTCCTGAAGATTTGTTAACTATACCAGCCAATATATTTATTAAAGTAGACTTTCCTGCACCATTAGGACCTAATAGAGCCAGCATTGATCCTTTCTTAACCTTGAAAGATATATTTTTTAATGCCTCTATTTTTTGGCTTTTACTGTTTATATAAGTTTTACTTAGATTTTTAATTTCTAAATCAAATTTACTCACTGTTTTCATGCTTTTTACATATACTCCCAAAAAAAACTATTAATACACTGATTAAACAAAAAAATGACATAATTAAAAAACCTTCTCCACCAAAGTAGTAATTAAAAGATAGTCCTGCAATTATTGTAAAGACTGTCATAATAATACCAGAAGAAATAGCATGGTAAAGTGATTGCGCTATTAATTTGTTTCTATTTGTAATTTTACTATGTATATAATACATAACTAGGTAGTGCGTTAGTCCAAAACTAAACAAATGTAAAGTTTGAGCTAAAAGTAATAAATAAAAACTACCAAAAAAATAAGTTGCAATCCAGCGGAATGCAGATACCAAACCACTTATTAAGACTGCTTTAAAAATTATCCTTTCTATATTTATTTTATTTATATTTAGGAAGAAAAATATTTCTGCTATTACACCCCATCCCCATAATATTCCTATTTCAAAGTAACTAAAATTATTTTGTTTCCAAAAGATTGCAGAGAAACCGTAATACATAGCATGGCTAGCTATAATAATGCTAGCAGAAATTGTTAGTATCATAAAATTTTTATTTAATAATAGTTTTTTTATATTACCTTGGGATCTATTTGATATTTTTTTTTTTTTTTCTGGTAAAACAAAAACACTAATTAGAAATAGAATACAGAAGAACATAAATAAAAAAGGTATTATATTTGAGCCATATTTGTCTACTATTAACCCTATTAAAATAACTGCAAATAAAAAAGATAATGATCCACTAACCCTCAGTTTTCCATAAGAATTCTGAAAATTTTTATTCAAATATATACAAATATTTTCTACTATGGGCAACACAGGTGAAAATAATAATAAAATAAAAAAAATCAATAATACCTCTATGCTATCCTGCATATTTTTAAATAGAATGCTTATAAATAAGATTGAAGTAATTATTATTGTAAGAGCAATTAAAGTTATTTTTTTACCATAAAAACTTTTTATACTTTTTGTAATTAATATATTTGAAAATATTTTTAAAAGCCCTATCCCTCCTAATAGTATACCTATGCTCTTATAACTTAATCCGAGCTCTTTATTGAGCCATACAGGCAAAAAGACAGTAATTAAACTAATCAACAAGAAAACTGTTGTATAAAGTAATATAATTCTATGATTGTTACTAAACCACATTAGAGTAATATAAATATTATGAAAAAAAATAATACTATTTCTTTAATAGATGGCTCTGGTTTTATATTTAGAGCTTATTATGCTTTGCCTTCTTTAACAAATAGAGAAGGTGTTCCTGTAGGTGCTGTAATGGGCTTTTGTAACATGCTACTAAAGTTACTTGAAGAAAAAAAAACTCATAAATTATTAGTTATATTTGATACAGCAAGAAAAACCTTTAGAAATGATATTTATAAAAATTACAAGTCAAATAGAGGAGACCCTCCTGAGGATTTAATACCTCAGTTTAAAATTATAAGAGAAGCCGTTGATGCTTTTAACGTTTCTAGAGTTGAGCTAGAAGGATATGAAGCTGATGATTTGATAGCAACATATGCAAACTTCTTCAAATCGAATGGCTGGAATGTAAGTATAGTATCTTCTGATAAAGATTTAATGCAACTAGTTGAAGAGAACATTAGTATGGTTGACCCTATTAAAAATAAAGTTATTAAGAAGGAAGAAGTATTAGAAAAATTTGGTGTTCTTCCAAGTAAAGTAATTGATGTACAAAGTCTAGCCGGAGACAGCATTGACAATGTACCAGGAGCTCCTGGTATAGGAATAAAAACAGCTGCTCTATTAATAAATGAATATGGTAGCCTAGATAACCTTTTATTGAAGTACGATAGTATAAAACAAAATAAGAGAAGAGAAGCAATAAGAGATAATATTAATGCTATTAAAATTTCAAGAAAACTAGTAACTCTTAAAAAAGATATCAATATAAAAATTGATATTGATAAAATTTCTGGGAATATTATTTCTACTAAAAAATTAATTCCTTTTCTAGAAAAGTATAATTTTAATAACCTAAAAGCCAGAATCTTAAAAAAAAGCAATGAGAGTATTAATCCTTCTAATATTAAATATAAGGAAAAAAATTATAAAGTTATACTAACAAAATATGATCTAGAAGTTTTTATTAAAAAAGCAAATACTTGTGATTTTATATCTATTGATACAGAGACAGATTCATTAAAAGCAACTGAGACTAGCTTAGTTGGAATTAGCTTTTCATTCCAAGAAGGACATGCATTTTATTTGCCTCTTTTACATAAAAATAAAGATCATGAGCTTTTAGATATTAAATATGTTTCTAGCAAGCTCAACCCTGTCTTGACAAATAAAAGCATTCTGAAAATAGGGCAAAATATAAAATTTGATATTTTAGTGTTAAAAAACAATGGCTTCGATGAAGTTTTTCCTATAGACGATACAATGCTTATGTCTTTTACTTTGTCGGCAGGGTTACACAATCATAACCTAGATTATTTGGCTGAAAAATACCTAGAATATAAAAAAATTAGCTATAAAGAAATAATTGGATCAGGAAAAAGTGAGATTAGCTTTGCTGAAGTAGAAATTAATAAAGCCAAAGAATATGCATGCGAGGACGCAGACATAACATTAAGGCTCTGGAAGATTTTAAAAAGACTTTTAATTAAGAACAAACTTATTAGAGTTTATGAAAATATAGAAAGACCTTTAATTAATGTTATAGTGGAAATGGAAAACAACGGAATTAAAATAAATAAAAAAAAACTAGAACTTTTATCTGATGAATTTGCTATTCAACTTAGAGAACTACAGAGTAAAATTTTTAAAATTACTAAAATTGAGTTTAATATAAATTCAACTAAACAGTTAGGAGAGGTTTTATTTAATAAACTTGGTTTGAAAGGAGCAAAGAAAAACAAATCAGGCGGTTTCTCTACAAATTCAGAGGTACTAGAACAACTTGCAAATGAAGGTCATCAAATTGCTCTATTAATACTTGAATGGAGAGAAATATCTAAATTAAAAAATACTTATACTGAAAGTCTAGTTTATAATATCTCAAAAAAAACCCAAAGGATTCATACTACCTTCCAGATGACTGGAGCCCAAACTGGAAGACTTTCATCTACTGATCCTAATTTGCAAAATATTCCTATAAAATCTTCTAATGGAAAGGAAATAAGAAAGGCTTTCGTTTCTCAAAAAGGGTATAAGTTAATTTGTCTAGATTATTCTCAAATAGAATTAAGGTTGTTATCAGAAATAGCAGATATTACTACTCTTAAAGATGCTTTTAAAGAGGGAACTGATATTCACAAATTAACTGCTAGTCAAATTTTTGGTGCTCAAGTTAAAGATATAAGCGAAAAGCAGCGAAGAAATGCAAAAGCAATCAATTTTGGTATTATATATGGATTATCAGCTTTTGGATTGTCAAAGCAACTGGGAATATCAAGAACTGAGGCTAAAGACTATATAGAAATGTATTTCAATCAATATCCAGGAATACAAGACTACATGCAAGATATGAAGGAATTTTTAGCTAACCATGGGTATGTTCAAACTTTGTTTGGAAGAAGAATTAATATTAATGGATATAATAATAAAAATCCTATGATTAGAAACTATGCCGATAGACAAGCTATAAATGCTCCTATTCAAGGAACAGCTGCGGATATAATTAAAAGAGCAATGATAAAATACTTTAAAGATAAAAAAAATTTAAAATTCAAAGATACAAACCTTTTATTACAGGTACATGATGAATTAGTTTTTGAAATTAAAAATAATGATGCATTAACTAATACTATAAAAGAATTAAAAGCACTCATGTCAAATGCTAGTGAGCCAATAGTATCTTTTGAAGTACCCATCTTAGTATCAGGTGGAGAAGGTAATAATTGGGACGAAGCTCATTAATTTTATGGATAAAGAGGAAAATGTTACTTTTGTTTTAGGGCCGACTAACACTGGGAAAACGTATTTTGCTATAGAGAAGATGATTACCTATTCTTCGGGCATAATAGGCTTACCTTTGAGACTACTAGCTAGAGAGATCTATGATAAATTAATTCTTAAGGTAGGAAAATTGTCAGTAGCTTTGGTTACAGGAGAAGAACAAATTATTCCCCCAAGAGCTAAATTTTATGTTGCCACAGTTGAAGCAATGCCTACGGATTTTATTGTTGATTTTATTGCTGTAGATGAAATTCAGCTTTGTAGTGATTATGAAAGAGGTCACATTTTTACAGACAAACTTTTAAATGTAAGAGGTATATATGAAACACTTTTTTTAGGCTCTGATATAATGGAACCGATTATAAAAAAATTATTTCCTAAATCTGATATTATAAAAAAAGCTAGAAGATCTAAATTAAAATATTTAGGAAAAAAAAATATATTCTCATTACCTAAAAGGTCTGCTGTAATTGCTTTTAATGCAACAGATGTTTATGATATAGCCTCAAGAATAAAATCCAAAAAAGGTGGAGCTGCGGTTGTTTTAGGATCGTTAAGTCCACAGACAAGAAACTTTCAGGTATCAATGTTTGAAGAAAAAGAAGTAGATTATATTGTTGCTACTGATGCTATAGGAATGGGTCTAAATTTGAATATTGACAATATTGCATTTTCTTCATTAAAGAAATATGACGGTCAAAAATTTAGAAACTTGAAAATTAATGAAATAGCACAAATTGCTGGACGGGCAGGCAGGAATGAACAAGATGGTTTTTTTAGTAATACTCTTTCTGCACCTACTCTTTCCCAGAAAGTTTACGAAAACATAGAAAATAGTTTATTTACTCCTACTGATTTTTTATATTGGAGAAATACAGATTTAGATTTTAGTTCAGTAAAATTATTAATAAAATCTTTAAATATAAAAAGTTCTAATCCTTTATTAATCAAAACTTTAAATATTAGAGATGAAAATATTCTTAAATATTTATCTAACTTAAATGAAGTTGCGACCCTAATTGATAAAAAAGAAAACTTAAAATTACTTTGGGAGATTTCTAAGATACCTGACTACATGAAAAGTTTAGAATATAATTATACTGATTTATTAGTAAAACTATTTTTTAATTTGGTAAGAAGAGGAGAAGCAAACTTTAATTGGGCTAAACAAGAAATTATTAAACTTCAAAATATAGAAGGGTCTATTGATGTTTTAACTTATAGGCTTGCAAAAACAAGGTTTTGGAACTTTGTGTCCAATAAAGACCAATGGTTTTTTGAAAATGAAGAATTAAAGCATTTAGCAAGAGATACTGAAAACATTTTGTCTAAAGCACTACACCAAAGACTAACAGATCAATTTGTAGATAAAAAATTAAATATTTTAATTAAGGAAATAAGTCATGAAAAAAAACTTAAAATCTATACACATGATAATGGAAACATTATTTTAAATGATAAAATAATAGGTAAGATAGTTGGCATTGATGTAAAGCTATATGATAAAAGTCTGTATCTAAAAAATAAGAGCATTTATAATATAATTAAGGAAAGTCTTCAAGCGACCGTTAATAAGTATGTTATAAACATTTTAGCCGATAAAACATTCAAAATATCTATCGAACAGAATTACAATATTATCTATAAAAATAATAAGTTAGCTTCTTTGTATAAAGGCGAAAACTTATTCAAGCCTAAATTGTTGATTTCAAACAATGATTATATAAGCAAGGACAATTATAAAGCTCTATATTTCAAAATAGAAAAAAGTTTACATAAAATTATTTCAAATAGTTTTTGGAGTAATATTCCTAATTTTGATAAGAATAATAGTTCTATTAGTGCAATACTTTTTTCTTTATCTGAAAAAAATGGTATTTTAGAAATTAAAAAATATAATGCCTTTTATAATAATTTAACCAAAGAGAATCTCTTATTTCTCTCTAAAAATGATATCACCATTAGCAAAAATTTTATTTTTTATAAAAAAAATATTTGATAAAAAAGATAAGGAAATTAGATGGGCTTTTTCTAATTTATTTTTAAATAAAGAAAACTCAAAAACAATTCCGGAAAAAAAAATATTTTTAAACAATTTAAATTTACACTCATTTGCTTTAAGTGCCTTGGGTTATGTAAAACTAGGAAGGTATGTTATTAAACTACCACATTTGGAAAATTTTTATGAGATTTTTCTTTCTAAAAATAAATATGTTTATGTTTTTAATTATTATCATTCTAATAAATTTAAGATTTCTTTTGAAGCTATATACGAAATATTAAATTACTTCGGGCTAAGAAAAATTGCTGGCACTTATACATTTTCTTATTGGGTAAAAAAAACTAATAATTTTTCTAATAAAAATAAATATGATGTAACTAACCCTTTTTATATATTAAAGAAGTTGCAATAAATATTAAAATATATATATAGAAATCATGTTTAAATCTTTTTTTAAAAATAAAGCAATTGAAGATGAAAGTATTTTAAAAGATGAAAAAACTTTATCTATAGCTTGTCTTTTAGTTGAAGCCGCTATGGTAGATGAGTCTTTTGGAGAAGATGAAAAGAAAGTTATTTCAAAAATACTGATGAAAAATTTCGATATTGTAGATGAAAAACGCTTAAAAGATATAATTGATGAGGCTGTAGAAAATTTTAAGGAGGCCTCTGATCTAATAACCTATACAAAAAAAATAAAAGACCATTGGTCTCTTAGTGAAAGAGTAGAAGTTGTTGAAATGCTTTGGAAAGTGTGTTTAATTGATGGCGTGTTAGAGCCATATGAGGATATGCTAATAAGAAGAGTATCAGGACTTATATACGTAGATGATAAAAATAGAAAATTGGCAAAAAGTAATGCTATTAAAAAATTAAAAAATTATTAAGAAAGGATAAAGAATGCCTTATGTAGTTACAGAATCATGTATAAAATGTAAGTATATGGATTGCTGTGAAGTATGTCCTGTTGATTGCTTCTATGAAGGAGAGAATATGCTTGTAATTAATCCTGATGAGTGCATAGATTGCGGGGTTTGTGAGCCTGAGTGCCCTGCTGAAGCGATTATACCTGATAGCGATGATGATGGAAAATGGAGTAAAGTTAATGAAGAATATTCTGCTAAGTGGCCTAATATTGTAAGAAAAGGAACACCTCCTGAAGATGGCAAAGAATTTGAAGGGGTAGAAGATAAGTATAATAAGTTTTTCTCTAGCAAACCTGGAGAAGGTTCAGAAGATTAAACTATTAATTTTTAAATATTATAAATAGGAGTGTTAATGAGATACAGTTATGTTTTAGTATTTTTAGGCGTCTTAATATTAAACAAAGTTTTTTCTGCTGAACTTAAGTTTATGATGTCAGGAAAAGATGAGTATCCTTTTTTCGAACAATATGAAGAAAACAAAATGTTTATGCTTTATAAAAATGAAGCTCAATTTACTACAAATAGTACACTATTTGGAACTCATGAAGCAGGTGCAGTAATTGAAATGATTGATGGCAATCAAACTCAAAACTTATTTGGAATTTTCGTAGATAGTTATAAAAACAAAGGTTATGTCAAGTCTGTACCTACCACCGAAAAAGAAATAAAAGGTAATATTTTTGAAGGAAGAATAGGAACATCTATAGGAAGTTTTAAATTTATTGGTGGTGAAGGCCCATGGAAAAATTTGATAGGAACTGTAGTTACAGGTGTTTATTACTCTATGGGTGAAGGTCATTGGCTTTGGCAAGGAAGCATAAAAAACCTACCCGATGCTGTTTTTAAAAAGATAGATGGATATGTTCATAACAAAGAAAAGAACTAGCAAAAATAAAATTTAAAAAGATAAATTTTATATAAATTAATTAATAATTTAGCAAAGATAAGAAAGGTTTAAGTTGAAAAAACCACTTTGATTTCAGGTGAAAACTTGCTTTCTTTTTTATTTAAATTATAATTGTAATAGTTATAGGTAGGTATGAGTTTATATAAATTATATTTGAATGAAATAGAAGAAAGAAAGAAAAATGGCTTACAACCTAAACCTATTGAAAATGGCCAGCTCTTAAAAGAAATAATTTCTAATATAAAAGACAGTAAAAGTAAGCATAGAAATGAATCGTTGCACTATCTAATATATAACACTTTACCTGGAACAACGAGTGCTGCTTCTCAAAAATCAAATTTTCTAAGAGAAGTTATTCTTGGTAAAAATAAATTAAAAGAAATCCCTCCTAAATTTGCATTTGAGCTTTTATCGCATATGAAAGGTGGCCCATCAATTAAAGTACTTCTTGATCTAGCTTTAGGACAAAATGAAAATATTGCTTATAAGGCAGCAGATGTACTTAAAAAACAAGTATTTTTATATGAAGCTGATACAAGCCGTCTTGAAAAAGCTTATAAAGATGGCAATAAGATAGCAAAGGATATAATTAAAAGTTATGCAGAAGCAGAGTTTTTTACAAAGCTTCCAAAAATAGAAGAAGAAATAAAAGTAATTACCTATGTTGTCGGAGAAGGAGACATATCTACTGATTTATTGTCTCCAGGAAATCAAGCTCACTCTCGTTCAGATCGAGAGCTTCATGGCAAGTCTATGATATCTGAAAAAGCGCAAAATGAGATAAAGAAATTACAAAAACAACATCCTGACAAAAGAATAATGTTAGTAGCAGAGAAAGGAACTATGGGGGTTGGATCTTCACGTATGTCTGGTATAAATAACGTGGCTTTATTAACAGGAAAGAAAACTAGTCCTTATGTTCCATTTGTAAATAATGCGCCTATAGTAGCTGGAACTAATGGAATATCTCCTATTTTTCTTACAACTGTTGGAGTAACTGGTGGCATTGGAATAAACTTAAAGAATTGGATTAAAAAACTCGACTCTAATGGGGATCCTATTATTAACAATGATGACACTCCCATTCTTGAACAAAAATTTTCTGTAGAAACGGGTACAGTTTTTACTATCAATACTAAAAATAAAAAGCTTCATAATGAGAAAGCAAATAAAGAATTAGTAGATATAGTTTCTTCATTTAGTCCTCAAAAAATGGAATTTATTAAGGCAGGGGGCTCTTATGCAATTGTATTTGGTAAAAAGTTACAAAGTTTAGCATGTGATATTTTAAATATTCCTTTAAAATCAGCTTATGCTCCATCAAAGGAAATTAGCCATGCTAATCAAGGCCTGACCGCTGTTGAAAAGATTTTTAATACTAACTACCTTGGAAATAAAAAGTCTTCTAAGTTATACGCAGGATCGGATACCAGAGTAAAAGTAAATATTGTTGGGTCTCAGGATACTACTGGTTTAATGACTGTGCAAGAACTAGAGTCTATGGCAGCAAAAAAGATCTCTCCTACTATAGACGGTGCCTATCAATCAGGATGCCATACAGCTTCTGTTTGGGACATTAAAGCTCAAGAGAATACTCCTAAGCTTATGAAGTTTATGCATGATTTTGGTCTTATTACAGGAAGGGACCCTAAAGGCATTTATCCCTCAATGACTGATGTAATACATAAAGTTTTGAATGACATTACGGTAGATGATTGGGCAATTATAATTGGTGGAGACTCTCACACTAGAATGTCAAAGGGTGTAGCATTTGGAGCAGATTCTGGAACAGTTGCTCTAGCCTTAGCAACTGGAGAAGTAACAATGCCAATACCAGAATCTGTTAAGGTAACTTTCAAAGGAAAAATGTCAGACCATTTAGATTTTCGTGATGTAGTACATGCAACTCAAGCACAAATGCTAAAACATTTTGGAGAAAATGTTTTCCAAGGAAGAGTTATAGAAGTACATATAGGAACCCTCCTTGCAGATCAAGCTTTTACTTTTACTGATTGGACTGCAGAGATGAAAGCAAAAGCTTCAATCTGTATATCTAATGATGACACGCTAATTAAATCTCTAGAGGTATCCAAGTCACGTATTAAAAAAATGATAGATGAAGGGATGGATAACAAAACTAAAATGCTTCAAAAGTTAATATGCATTGCTGAGAAAAGAATTTCTCAAATTAAATCTGGAGAAAAGCCTGCTTTATCTCCGGACAAAGACGCTAGGTATGCTGCAAGTATGGTTGTAGACCTAGATAAAATATTTGAACCCATGATTGCAGATCCAGATGTCAACAACATAGATATTTCAAAACGCTATACTCATGATACAATTAGACCTATTTCTTATTATGGTACAGAAAAAAATGTAGACCTAGGCTTTGTTGGCTCGTGCATGGTACACAAAGGTGATATTAAAATTGTTGCACATATGCTGCGTAATTTAGAAAAGAAATCTGGAAAAGTAAAATTTAGGGCACCTTTAATAGTAGCCGCACCTACTTATAATATAATTAGCGAACTTAGGGAAGAAGGTGATTGGAGTATTTTACAAAAATATTCTGGTTTTGAATTTGATGATATTAAGCCTAAAAATGCTCCTCGCAGAGAATACCAAAACATATTATATTTAGAAAGGCCAGGATGTAATCTATGTATGGGAAACCAAGAAAAAGCTGCCAAAGGTGACACAGTTTTAGCAACATCTACGAGGTTATTTAAGGGACGAGTAGTTGAAGATTCGTCTGAAAAAAAAGGAGAATCTCTGCTTGCATCCACTCCAGTGGTAGTACTTTCAGCTATACTGGGAAGAATTCCTTCCATAGAAGAATATAAGACTGCTGTAGCAGGTATTGATCTTACTACTTTTTCTCCTCCTAAACAGGTTTCTATAACTTCTTCAGTTCATTTTTGATTAAATCAAACATACTTAAGGATAGTTGAAAGAAAAATAAAAATTCAACTTAAATTGACTTTATTTATTTTGATCTCAGATAACTTATTTCTTTTGATGACAATTTTCTTACCAATGACTTTAATTTCTTTATGGCTCTATTTTCTATTTGCCTGACTCGTTCTTTGCTAATCTTAAAAAGTTCGCCAAGCTTTTCAAGTGTGAGAGGATCATCACTAAGGTGTCTCAGTGCAATTATTTGACTTTCCCTAATACCTAATTCTTTCATAGCTTTTTTAAACCATGATCTTTTCCTAGCCAAGTCTAATCTGTCTAGAATCTCACCTTCACCTAATGAATTTTCATCCATTATAAAATTACCGAATTCCTGATCATATTCATCAGAGACCCTTGCATTTAGTGACTTATCGTCAGCTAGAAATCTATTTTCCATACTTTCTACGTCTGAAGTCTTTATATTAAGCTTTTTAGCCACCTTTTCTTTTATATCTAAACCATCATTATTAGAATAGTTACTAAGCTCTAACTTTAATCTTCTTAAACTAAAAAAAAGAGATTTTTGTGATGCCGTAGTCCCTGTTCTTACTATAGACCAATTTTTAAGTACATAATCTTGTATTGCTGACCTTATCCACCATGAGGCATAGGTAGAGAATCTAATATCCCTATTAGGTTCAAATTTGGCCATGGCTTGCATCAATCCTATATGCCCTTCTTGTACTAAGTCATTAACTGGAAGCCCATAGTTTTTAAATTTCATTGAAAAAGCTATAACTAGTTTTGAATAAGCGCTTATTATTTTATGCATAGCTTGCTTATTACCTTTAAAAACCCAATCCTCTGCCAATCTTTTCTCTTCTTCCCTAGATAGCATAGGGGCCTTCATTGCATCATTTAAAAATTTTCTATCTAAATTATTTAACTGTATATTTTTTGCTAATGGCATATCTTATTTACGAAAGAAAGATTTTTTTTAGATCATTTTTAATTAAAAAGCTGTTGTATTTATACAACAAAATTGATTTTTTTTTTTTTGTTGCCCTACAAATATGTTGTATTTATGAATCCTTGTTATAAGATAAATACAGTTGTGTTAGCTCGGTTTTGCTAACGCTAAATTTTTACGGGAGTTAAAATATGAAAAAAACTATAATTTTAAGTGTTTCTGTTTTAATACTAGCTTTAACAAGTGTTGCAAGAGCTGATATTTCTTTATCAGGTTATGCTGAGTATTATGCAGGATCAGCAGATCAATCTATTGCCAATGGAACTACCAACCATGGTATAGATCAATCAGGTATGTCAAATGGTACTTTTACTAGAATTACTGGTTCAGCAAGTACTACTTTAGATAGCGGTATTGAAGTGAACATCACTTCAACTATGTATTCTGAAGACTGTCAAGGTAACCAGGCAGGAAACTGTGGTGTTGTTAACTTCAACAATGCAGCTTTCTCAACAAATATGGGTACTATAACAGTTGGAGAAACTTTTGATGTGGGAGCAGGCGGTTATTCAAGAATGACTGCTTCTGGACCAGGAGCAGATCCTGATGCTGGAGCAATAGCTCACTTTTACACTGCAGATGCAAAAGCGCAATATGGTGCAGCTAACGAAACAAATTATGCTGATAATTCAATGAAAATTAAGTATAATTCTAACGTTTACAGCGGTTTTTCAGTAGCTGTTGGTTTCACTCCACACATGGGTGAAGATGGTAACAACACCACACAACAGGACGTTGCTGCTAATACTTTAAGTGGTAACAACTGGGACAATGGTTTTACTGATGTATTACATGTGTTAGGTAGATATACTATGGACATGGATGGCGTTGGGTTAACAGCAGCTGTTGGTCAAATAACAGGTAATGCTGGTCAAATCGGTGGTAGAAATTACAACGATTTAGATGAACTTGTATATTCTGTACATATATCTTATGCAGGT
>MDSW01081650.1_pt1 | contig 33978 bp, 31 predicted proteins | sample 811171 | NCBI WGS metagenome assembly MDSW01 (sample SAMN05326641, study PRJNA326480) | marine metagenome | isolation source: seawater | place: Atlantic Ocean: North West | collected 2012 | reverse complement strand
GTACGAGCCGGTGCACGGCTCCGCGCCCGACATTGCCGGCGAGAGCAAGGCCAACCCGCTGGCGACGGTCCTGTCGTTCGCGATGTGCCTGCGCTACTCGTTCGACATGGGCGAAGACGCCGACATGCTGGAGAAAGCCTGCGCCGACGTGTTGGATGCGGGCTACCGCACCGGCGACATCATGCAGGACGGCATGACCCTGGTCTCGACCCAGGAAATGGGCGAGAAAGTCTGCGCGCAATTGGACAAGCAGGCCGCGTAATCACCGTTCACGTGTAAGTTTCGGAGAGCCGGGGCCATCGTGCCCCGGTTTTTCTTTGCCTATTTTCGGAGTTCCTTGGCGGCGATATAATCGGGGCTCTCGCTAAAAGGAGATCCGGTGATGGCGTTGCGTCTTTTGCTCGGCGTGCTCTTGGCTGCCGTGTTCTTTCATGCGCCACCCGCGGCGGCGGCGGACCGGGCTTTCCCATCCGTGGTCGATCCGTCCAAGCGCTACATGTTTTACATGCACGGCATCTACGTCGAACGTCAGGGCGCGTTCGAGGCGTATGAATATTATCCGATACTCGATGCCATCGAGGCCGAAGGCTTCGTCGTGATCGGCGAGGCCAGGGGGCTGACCAACATCGGCCGTTATGCGGCGGGTGTCGCCAAGCAGGTGCAGCAACTTCTCGACGCCGGCGTGCCCAGCTATCACATCACGGTCGCCGGTCACTCGAAAGGTGGTTTGATCGCGTTGACGGTCGCCGCGTTGCTGGCAAAGCCGGGGGTCAATTATGCAGCCTTTTCCGCCTGCGGGAAGGCGGGTACGGAGTATCGCGGCCCGGTCAACAAATTCATCAAGCAGGATGCGGCGAAGGTCGATGGTGTGATCCTCGTCGCCTGGGCCGAGGATGATGTGACGGCGGGCGATTGCGACGAGGCGCTGAAACGCGGCAAGGCCACGTGGACCAACAAGCTTTTGCCGGCGGGCCGTGGCGGGAACAAGTTCTTCTACAAGCCCGATCCCGAATGGCTGACGCTGCTTTACGCGCACGCGCGCGGCGAATAACGCCTAGAACAAGATCGCGAAGATCAGCGGAATCAGGATTGCCGTCGCAAGCCCGTTCAGGCCCATGGCGAGGCCGGCGAAGGCGCCCGCGACCGCGTTGACCTGAAACGCCCGTGACGTCCCCAGGCCGTGCGCCGCGACCCCCATGGCGAGGCCCCGGGCCCGCCAGTCCTTGATCCGCGTCAGGTTCAGCACCAATGGCCCCAACACTGCGCCCGTAATCCCGGTCAGGATGACGAAAACCGCCGTCAGCGACGGCAGCCCGCCCAGTTGTTCGGAAATCCCCATGGCGATGGGTGCGGTGACGGACTTGGGCGCGATGGACAGAAGCGTCTGGACGCTGGCACCGCCGAGATAGGCAAAGCCGTAGGCGCAGCCCGCCGCCGTCCCCGATCCGACGAGGATCCCGATCAATAACGCCGGGCCGGATTCCTTGAGCGTTTCAAGTTGTTGGTAGAGCGGCACCGCCAGCGCGACCGTCGCCGGACCCAACAGGAAGTGCACGAACTGCGCACCCTCGAAATAGTCCTTGTAGGGAATGCCGGTCGTCCACAACAACCCGGCGATCAGAATAATGGCGATCGGCACCGGGTTCAGCAGCGGGTTGCGGCCGCTTTTTTCATAGAGCCAGTCGCCGACCACGTAGGCGCAGAGCGTCAGCGTGAGGCCGGTCAGCGGCTTCTGCGCCAGATAGACCCAGATCTGTGCGAGGTCCGGCGGGTTCATACCTTGTCCTCGTCGCGCAAGGTCGATCTGCCGAGCCGCTCCATCACCAAAGCCGTGATGGCGATGGCGAAGAGCGTGCCCGGCACGATGGCGAGGAACACCGGCCACCATTCGTCGGCGAGGCGCGGCACATGTAGCATGACGCCGACGCCGGCCGGCACGAACAAAAGCGCCAGGTGGCGCAGCAGACCATCTGCCGTCTCATTTAGCCCTTCTGGCAGTCCCCGCTTGATCAAAAGCCCCGTGAACAGGATCGTCATCCCGATCACCGGACCCGGCACGGGGATATCCGTCGCCACCTGCACGGTTTCGCCGGCAAGCTGGCAGATCAGGATGAGCGCGAGATAGCGGATAATCATCAGCGGATGTTATGACCCCAATAGAGTAAGTATCTTGCGTATTATCACGCGTCACGTTATGGTCCGCCCGATTTCGACCGGGATCAACGGGTGATTTCCGGCGATTTGATGGAAATTTGCATGCTGCTTGCGATGATCACCACGAAAAAGACCAAAACCCTGCAATAGCGGGCGGTTTTTTCGTGTTTTGATGAAACGGCCCGCTGAGACACTCGCGGGCCGAAGTCGTATGCAGACCATGCCCTAAGTGATATCGGCGGGTCATGGAAGACCCCCAAAGGAGATACAAGAAAATGGGTTACAAAGTTGCTGTTGTCGGCGCCACCGGGAACGTGGGCCGCGAAATGATGGAGATTATGGCGGAGCGACGCTTTCCGGCCGACGAGGTCGTGGCACTGGCTTCCGAACGGTCGGTGGGTAAGGAAGTTAGCTACGGCGACGACGACGTGCTGAAGTGTCAGGACCTCGCCAAGTTCGACTTCAAGGGCATCGACATCGTGCTGTCTTCGCCGGGAGCCTCGGTTTCCGAGATTTACAGCCCGAAAGCCGCCGCTGCAGGCGCGGTCGTGATCGACAACACGTCGTTCTGGCGCATGGACCCGGACGTGCCGCTGGTGGTGCCGGAAGTGAACCCGGACGCCATTGCCGGCTACACGCGTAAGGGGATCATCGCCAACCCGAACTGCTCGACCATTCAGATGGTCGTGGCGATGAAGCCGCTGCACGATCTGGTGCCGATCAACCGTTGCATCGTCTCCACCTACCAGTCGGTTTCCGGCGCCGGTAAGGCGGGCATGGATGAACTTTTCGCCCAGACCAAGGGCATCTACATGAACCAGTCGACGGAAGAGCATCGCGAGAAGTTCACCAAGCAGATCGCGTTCAACTGTATTCCGCACATCGACAAGTTCATGGACGACGGCTCGACCAAGGAAGAATGGAAGATGGTCGTCGAAACCAAGAAGATCCTCGATCCGGCGATCAAGGTTCATGCGACGTGCGTGCGCGTGCCGGTGTTCGTCGGCCACGGCGAGGCCGTGACCCTCGAGTTCGATGGTCCGCTCGAAGTCGACGAAGCGCGTCAGGCGCTGCAGAACGCGCCCGGGATCACCGTCCTGGATGAGCGCGCCGATGGCGGTTACGTGACGCAGAAAGAGTGCGCCGGCGAGGACGACGTTTACGTCAGCCGCATCCGCACCGACCCGACGGTTGAGCACGGACTGTCCATGTGGGTGGTTTCCGACAACCTTCGCAAGGGCGCCGCGCTCAACACGATCCAGATCGCTGAGACGCTGGTCGGCCGGTACATGGAAGATGCGGCCTGATTTAGCCTGTTTGAATCTGAAATGATGGAAATGCCTGCCGCACATCGCGGCGGGCGTTTTCGTTTTTGAATGACGGTCAGTCCGCCTTGACCCGGTCGACGTCGTCCGGGTTGAAGGTGGTGTTGATCTCGTCCTGTTCCATGTCCTGCTTTTTGGCGGCGGCGGCGGCCTTCGCGTCGGGTTTCGGCTTGGCGCCCTGGCCGCGGCGGTCCTCGCCCTTGAACTCGCCATGGTGACGGCGGCGGTCCGGACCGAAGAATTCGCCGACACGGACGAACCGGCGCGGCCGTTCGATCACGGCCTCAATCCGGCTGAAAAGGCCTTTGGGCGACACCGGCTTGATGACGTATTCGGTGACCCCCGCGTCACGTGCCTTGAAGACATGCTCGCGTTCGCGAAACGCGGTGACCATGATGATTGGGACGAAGGTGTTCGGGCTTTCAGGGCTCTTGCGGATCAACTGGGTCAGCTTGATGCCGTTGACCGGCGCCATCTGCCAGTCGGTGATGACCAGATCGACCGTGTTGTTCTTGAAATATTCCCACGCGTCTTCGCCGTTTTCGAAGGTATGCAGGTCGGACGCACCGAGAACCCGCAACATCTTCCGCAATAAACCGGCGGAAAATTCCTGGTCTTCAACGACCATGATAGAGACGTCGCGCAGATAGTCCGTCACGGTTGACCCGCTCCGTTGGTAGACCCCAAGAGTGCTTTATGGTTTCATTTTGCCAGTAGCTATTCAAGCGATTCGGTATACGTACTTGCCGCTGTCGTGCGCATGAGAATATTTAATGAATTCAATGCATTAATGGGAGCCAGTTCGACGGCGTCACGGGTGCTGGCGTCCGCTACCGCGGCGGCGACGGCTTCTACCGCCGATTGTGCCGCCGTCCGGGGATTGCAGCCTGCGGCGTGAAGACCGGTGAAGGCGGCGCTTAGCATGTCGCCGGTTCCCTTGGCGCGCAGCCGGCGTTTGGGGACGGCGATGACTTCAGTTTCGGACCCTGTGACGAGCAGGTTCGATATCGATCCGTCCGGACCCGGTATGGAAGACACAAAGACCAGGCCGGGACCGCACGCTATCAGTTTTCGAGCCGCCGCAACCGCACTTGCGGTATCCTCGATTGTCGTCCCGGTCAGTTCCGCCAGTTCGAACCGGTTCGGCAGGACGGCGTCGCAGGCGGGAACGGCCTCGTCCCGGAAAAAGTCGACGATGGTCGGGTCGACATAGATTCCTTCCGGGTCGTCGCCGAACACCGGATCGAGATACCACGTGACATACCTTTCGCCGGTGCGCGAGCGTGCGATGAAATCGAGCGCTGCCCGCCCCTGGTCGGCATTCGCCAGATACCCGCTGAGAAAAGCGAATGTGCCCCCGCATTCACCAGATGCCTGATGGAGCCTGGAACGGATTTCCGACAGCGGCGTGACGTCGGGGGTGACCGGGCCGTGGCCCGGATGGTGGTCGTAGGTCACCGTATCGACGGGATGCGCCGTAGCGCCGGTTCGCTCAAGCGTCGGCACGGCAATGGCGTTGCCGACGTACCCGGTTATGACGCGGGATTGCAGGGAGATGACATCCATTGGGCGCGCTTGCCTTCGTATCATTGACTTTTATAGTTGCGCCGATTGTAGTCCATTGCACCGCACAAAAACGAGACTGGAGTTGACCGTGACGAACCCTGCCGCCCGCCCGAGACGATCCGTCCTGTATATGCCGGGATCCAACACGCGCGCCATGCAGAAAGGCCGGGAATTGCCCGCCGATGCACTGATCTTGGATCTCGAAGACTCCGTCGCGCCGGAAGCGAAAATAGAGGCGCGCGACCTGATCAAGGCGGCGCTCGACGAGGGGGGGTACGGATCGCGCGAGATCGGCGTCCGCACTAACGGGTTCGACACCGAATGGGGCAAGGACGATGTTGCCGCCGTCGCGCAGATGAAATGCCACGCCGTCGTTTTGCCGAAGGTGGAAACAGCCGAGATGGTCCTGGACGTCGTCGCGATATTGGAAAAGGCCGGTGCGCCGGATGACATGGAGATCTGGTGCATGATGGAAACCCCGCTCGGCATTCTTAATGCGCGGGAGATCGCTTTCGCGCACCGGCGCGTCGGCTGCCTTGTGATGGGGACGTCGGACTTGCAGAAAGATCTTCGCTGCCGCCACACACCGGACCGGTTGCCGTTCCTCTATGCGCTGCAGCACTGCATCATGGCGGCGCGGGCGGCCGGGATCGCGATTCTCGACGGTGTGCATCTGGATCTTTCCGACGATGAGGGCTTCCGCAAATCCTGCGTGCAGGGTCTCGAACTCGGCATGGACGGCAAGACGCTGATCCATCCGAAGACCATCGACGCGGCGAACGAGGTGTTTGCACCCGCGGCCGACGAAGTCGCGTGGGCGCGGAAGATCATCGATGCCCACGCCGAAGCCGCCAAGGAAGGCAAAGGACTGGTCGTCGTCGACGGTAAGTTGATCGAGAATCTCCACGTCGAGGACGCCAAGCGCGTGCTGGCCCTTGCCGACGCCATCAACGCCCGGGGCAGTTGATATGAGCGCTTCGAACGCGGGCAAGACCAACCCCGGCAACTATTTCGAGGACTTCTCCCTTGGCCAGGTGTTTGCGCACGCAACGCCCCGGACCGTGACCGACGGCGATATCGCGCTTTACACCGGTCTTTATGGTGGGCGTTTCGCGGTGCAGTCGTCGGTCGAGTTCGCAAAAGGGTTAGGTTATGCGGCGCAGCCGGTCGACGATCTGCTGACGTTTCACATCGCGTTTGGGAAGACGGTGCCGGAAGTATCGCTCAACGCCGTTGCCAATCTGGGTTATGCCGAAGGCGTCTTCGGCGCGCCGGTTTATGCCGGCGACACGATCCGCGCCACGTCCGAGGTGATCGGGCTCAAAGAGAACTCCAACGGCAAGACGGGCGTGGTCTATGTGCGCTCGACCGGGACCAAGCAGACAGGCGAGATGGTCGTCGATTACAATCGCTGGGTCATGGTCAACAAGCGGGACGCCACGAACCCGGCACCGGACGCAAGCGTGCCGGATCTGAAACCGGCGGTTGACGCCGCCGATCTGGTGCTGCCGCAAGGCACCGATTTTGCGGGTTACGATAAAATTCTCGCCGGTAGTGACAACATTTGGGGCGACTACGAGGTCGGCGAGAAGATCGATCATGTCGACGGCACGACGGTCGAGGAAGCCGAGCACATGATGGCGACGCGCCTCTATCAGAACACGGCGAAGGTTCACTTCAACCAGTTTGCGCAATCGTCGGGCCGGTTCGGCAAGCGGCTTGTTTACGGCGGCCACGTGATCTCGATCGCCCGCGCGCTCAGCTTCAACGGCCTCGCCAACGCGTTTCGTATCGCCGCCATCAACGCGGGCTCCCACACCAACCCGATCTTCGCGGGTGACACCGTGTTTGTGTGGTCGGAGGTGTTGGACAAAGCCGAATGCAGGGGCCGGAGCGACATCGGTGCCCTCAGATTGCGAACCGTCGCGACCAAGGACCATCCGCCTGCGGACTTTCCGCTCAAGGGCGACGACGGCAAGTACCTGCCACATGTCGTGCTCGATCTCGATTACTGGGTGCTGATGCCGCGCTGAGACAGCGCAAAATAAAAGAGGCGTCAGCGGTATCGGTCCTGGGAAACCTCCACCCGGCACTGCTGGATCAGTGCACCTGACGCCTCTTGGAGCCGGCCAGGCTCCGTTCGCCCATGAGACACCATGTCCTCGCTTCGAGCGGGGCCGCACCCTGGGCAGAGATCGGCCTCGTTCTCCGCGTCTGCTTCCGGGGCACCGAAGCGCCCCAGCCGCAAATGGACACATCGTCACCACCCTGCGCGCCTCACGCTCACCTGGGCAGCGAGCGGTCGGAGTGGCGGGCCGAAACCCGGCCACTGGCAGCAAGTGGCGTCGAAGCTCGGGTACGGGACCAGATGTTCCCCCACCTTTGCCGCGACCGGTACTGCCGGAAAACCGGCAGCGCCGTGACGGTGTACTCGCGTGCACGCTAACAATGCGCCGGAACGTTTCGCGCCGCTACGTGGAATATTGGGGGTAAAGTTACTTTCCTGTGTAAAACCGTGGTCGTTTTCCCCAATTTATCCACAGTTTGTCCACACCCGGGGCGAGTCCGGGGCCGAATCCGGCCCGCGCACGGTGGCGGCGGGCTGCGCCGTCGCATGGGTTGCTGCAACGCACCACGAGAAATTGACTTTCCCCAATCGCACGGGTACCACTAGCGCACGGTTGAGAACTCAGCGAATGCTCGCATTGCCCAGAGAAAGGCATTCAGTCATGGCTACCCGGAATCGTCCCCTTTCGCCGCATTTACAAGTCTACAAACTGCCGGTGAGCGCCCAATTATCGATCTCGCACCGGATTACCGGCGTCATCCTTTGCGGCGGCGCCGTGCTGCTGACGTATTGGTTGATGGCCGCCACGTACGGACCGGAGGCTTTCGCGACCGCACAGGCGATCCTCGGATCGTGGATCGGCAAACTGGTGTTGCTGGGCGTCGTTTTCTCGCTCTGGTATCACCTTGCGAACGGTATCCGCCATCTGATCTGGGACACCGGCCGCGGTCTTGAACTGCCACAACTGCGCACCAGCGGGATGGTGGTCGTCGCCTCGGCGGTGATCCTGACCGTCGCCACGTTCGTATTGGCTTACACGGTAGGGAACTGATCATGGAACTGCGTTCACATCTTAGCCGTGTCCGCGGCCTCGGCGCATCGCACGAAGGCACGCATCATTTCTGGGTGCAGCGGATCAGCGGGATCGCGTTGGTGCCGCTGGTGATCTGGTTCGTGCTGTCCGTGTCGAGCGTCATCGGCGCCGACCTCGCGACATTCAAAGCCTGGGTCGGTACGCACTACAATCCGGTGCTGCTGATCCTGCTCATCGCCACCATGTTCCACCACGCTTTTCTCGGCCTGCAGGTGATCATCGAGGATTACGTCCATGGCGAAGCCGCCAAGCTGACGACGCTGATCCTCGTCAAGTTCGCCGTCTATCTGATCGGCGCCTGCGCCGTGTTCGCCGTTATTCGCCTGACTTTCGGGAGCTGATCCGGATGCCTCAATCCTACGAGATCGTTGATCACAAATACGACGTCATCGTCGTCGGTGCCGGCGGCGCTGGCCTGCGCGCGACGCTGGGCATGGCCGCGGCCGGTTTGAAAACCGCCTGTATCTCCAAGGTGTTTCCGACCCGGTCCCACACCGTTGCCGCCCAAGGGGGCATCGGTGCGTCGCTCGGCAACATGGCCGAGGACAACTGGATCTGGCACATGTACGACACCGTCAAGGGAGCCGACTGGCTCGGCGACCAGGACGCCATCGAATACATGTGCCGCGAAGCGGTGCCGGCGATTTACGAACTCGAGCACTTCGGCGTGCCGTTCTCGCGCACCGAAGACGGCAAGATCTATCAGCGCCCGTTCGGCGGCCACATGGCCAACTTCGGCGAAAAGCCGGTGCAGCGCGCCTGTGCCGCTGCTGACCGTACCGGGCATGCGATCCTGCACACGCTCTATCAGCAGTCGCTCAAGAATGACGCTGAGTTCTTTATCGAATATTTCGCCATCGACCTGATCATGGACGACGACGGTGTCTGTCAGGGGGTCGTTGCCTGGAACCTCGACGACGGCAAGCTGCACCGTTTCCAGGCGCAGATGACGGTCTTCGCGTCGGGCGGTTATGGCCGCGCTTACTTCTCGTGCACGTCGGCCCACACCTGCACCGGCGATGGCCACGGCATGATCGCGCGGGCCGGCCTGCCGCTTCAGGACCAGGAATTCGTTCAGTTCCACCCGACTGGGATCTTCTCGGCCGGCTGTCTGATCACCGAAGGGGCGCGCGGCGAGGGCGGTTACCTCACCAACTCCGAAGGTGAGCGTTTCATGGAGCGTTATGCTCCGACCGCCAAGGACCTCGCCAGCCGTGACGTCGTCAGCCGCGCCATGACCATGGAAATCCGCGACGGACGCGGTGTCGGTGACGACGCCGATCACATCCACCTGCACCTGGAGCATCTGGGCGCGGACGTCCTGCACAAACGCCTGCCGGGCATTACCGAGACGGCGCGGATCTTCTCGGGCGTCGATGCGACCAAGGAACCGATCCCGGTGCTGCCGACCGTGCACTACAACATGGGCGGCATTCCGACCAACCACCGCACCGAAGTGCTGAACCCGACCGAGGACGATCCGGACCGGGTCGCGCCCGGCCTGATGGCCATCGGCGAATGCGCATCGGCGTCGGTGCACGGGGCCAACCGCCTCGGCACCAACTCGTTGCTCGACCTTGTCGTGTTCGGCCGCGCCGCCGCGATCCGCGCCGCCGAGATCGTTAAGCCGGGTGCGGCGCTGCCGCCGCTCAACACGGCATCCGCGGACAAGGCCATTGCGCGCTTTGACGCGGTGCGCCACGCCGACGGTGACACGCCGACGGCGCAGATCCGGGGCGAGCTGCAGCGCGTCATGCAGAACAACGCAGCGGTCTTCCGTACCGCCGAAGTCCTTAAAGAGGGCGTCGAGAAACTGGACGCGGTGACCGCCAAGATGACGGATCTGAAGGTGCATGACCGCTCTTTGATCTGGAACTCCGATCTGGTGGAAAGCCTCGAGCTGACGAACCTCGTGCCGAACGCGGTCTCGACGATGTATTCCGCCGAGGCGCGTCACGAAAGCCGAGGCGCACACGCCCACGAGGATTATCCGGACCGCGACGATGAGAACTGGATGAAGCACTCGCTGGCGTGGATCGACGAGAAGGGCGGGTGCAAGCTCGGCTATCGGCCGGTGCACGCCTATACGCTGACCGACGAGGTCGAATATATCGAACCCAAGGCCCGGGTGTACTGAGGAAGGTCTGAACCATGGTTGAATTCACGCTTCCCGCCAACTCGAAGGTGACCGAAGGCAAGACCTTCAAGGCTTCCGGCGGCACCAATATCAAGACCTTCCGCATCTATCGCTACGATCCGGACAGCGGTCAGAACCCGCGTTTGGACAGCTACGAGGTCGATCTGGATAAATGCGGCCCGATGGTTCTGGATGCGCTGATCAAGATCAAGAACGAGATCGATCCGACCCTCGCGTTCCGGCGGTCCTGCCGCGAAGGGGTGTGCGGGTCTTGCGCCTTCAACATCGACGGCACCAACACGCTGGCGTGCACGAAATCCATCGACGAGATCAAGGGCGACGTAAAAGTCTATCCGCTGCCGCACATGCCGGTGATCAAGGACCTCGTCCCCGACCTCAACGTCCCTTACGCGCAGTACCGGTCCATTGAGCCGTGGCTTCAGGCCGATACACAGCCGCCGACTGGCGAACGTCTGCAGAGCCCGGAAGAGCGCGAAAAGCTCGACGGCCTTTGGGAATGCATTCTTTGCTTCTGCTGCCAGACCTCGTGCCCGAGCTACTGGTGGAACGGTGACCGTTATCTGGGGCCGGCGATCCTGTTGCAGGCGTATCGCTGGATCGCCGACTCGCGCGACGAAGCGACCGGTAAACGGCTCGACAGCCTGGACGACCCGTTCCGGCTGTTCCGCTGCCACACCATCATGAACTGCACCAACACCTGCCCGAAGGGTCTGAACCCGGGCAAGGCGATTGCGGAAATCAAGAAGGCGCTCGTGCAGCGCCGCTGACACAGGTTGCATCAACCGCAAAAAGCCCCCGGTTTCCGCCGGGGGCTTTTTTGTTCGGGATATTTGGTCCGTTCAGCTTCTGTGGTCATCCCGAACTTGTTCCGGGATCCATGCCGTCGCGGATCGTTCCGAATATGGACCCGGAATCGAGTTCAGGGTGACGCGATAAGGTGTCGCGTTACTTCAGGTCGATCTTGCCGTCGATCTCGGTGGAGAGGCCAAGGCTGTCGATGGTCAGCGTAACCTTCGCATTGATGCTCTCGTCACCGGATAGCTTGCCGCTGTCGATGGCGGCGCGTACCGCGCCTTCGATTTCACGCTGCGACGTGATACCGACGTTCTTGAGGAATTTCCTCAGTGTCATATTGAAGATGTCTTCATCCATAGTCCTGTCCCCGATGGTCCGAAAAGTGGTTCCCTCTCGGGCCGCGATAAAGGCACTGTCCGAGGTCTCCGAATTCCCCTAGACGTTGGCGCGACCCTGCCTTTTATATAGACGCCGGTGGTATGCCGGACAACGGCGGAGCGGAGCGACGGCCATGTATATCCCTAAGTTTTTCGCAAGCGATGATGACGCGTTGGCGCGCAGAATCGTTGCCGATCACGCGTTCGGTCTGCTGATGACCCTGCCGGGCGAGCCCGGCGCCAACGCCGATATTTCCCACCTGCCGATGCTGTGGCTGGATGATGGGGGTCCGAACGGGCGCATCATCGCACACGTGGCGCGGGCCAATTCTCACGGTGGGCGGTTTGACGGGAAGTCCCCGTCGGTCGCGGTATTTTCCGGCCCGCACGCCTATGTCTCACCCAATTACTACGCGCACGATGGTTTGGTGCCGACGTGGAACTACGCCGCCGTTCACCTGCACGGCAAACCACGCGCAGTCGAGGATGAAGCGGGTGCTGTGGCGATTCTCGATGCGTTGGTTTCGACCTTCGAAAGCGACAGAACCGGGAACTGGTCGACTGCCGATTTGCCCGACGGCATGCTGCCCAAGCAGATCAAGGGAATCGTTGCGTTCGAGATGCCGGTCGAGAGGATCGAACTCAAGGTCAAGATGAGCCAGAACCGCCAACCCGACGACATCAAGGGCGTGATTCAGGCGCTTGGGGATAGCGAGTCGGAAGCCGACCGGGCGACGGCCCGGATGATGGCGGATCTCAGCGGCGGCTGATGTCACCGGATTTTCTGAACGGGATCATCAAAAGACCGATCAGCCCCCGGTGTTCGGTTTCGCGAAACTGATGAAGGCCGATGGTCATGCCGTCGTGGCCGTCCCGGGGCTGGGCGGTGTAGGTGCGAAACAGCCGGTCCCAGACCGAGAGACAAAATCCGTAGTTGTTGTCGGTTTCTTCCGGATGCCAGGAATGGTGCACCCGGTGCATGTCGGGCGTCACGATCAAGGTCCGGAGCAGGCGATCAAGCCAGAGCGGCAGGTTTATGTTGGCGTGATTGAACATCGCCGATGCGTTCAGCACCACCTCGAACAGGATCACGGCCACGGCGGGTATGCCGAGCGCCAGCACCAGCGCGATCTTGATCAGCAATGACAGGATAATCTCGATGGGATGAAAACGGATGCCGGTGGTGACGTCGATTTCGGTGTCGGCGTGGTGCATCCGGTGAAGGCGCCAAAGTATCGGCACCTTGTGAAACACCACGTGCTGGGCGTAGATCGCGAGATCCAGAAAAATTACCGAGAATGCGATCGCAGGGGCGGCGGGAATATCGGTGATGTTCAACAGCCCGATCCCGTTCTCCGCCGCCCAGAGCGCGACGGCGACGGGGGGCAGCGGGATCAATATCCGGGCGAGGACCGTATCGACGGCGACGATCAGTAAATTGGCGGGCCAGCGTTCGCCGCGTCCGAGTGTACGTTCCCGCCGAGGGACCAGGGCTTCGATCGCCATCATCGCGACAAGGACACCGCCGAACACGCCGATGCGAATCATTCCTTCGTTGGTCAATAGCTGTTCCATGGCCCTGCCGCGTCCGTTTACGGGTAATTGGCGCGAAGTCGACGGTGTTTCAAGCTTCGATAAGCGGTGTTAGAGTCTGCGCCCGCAAAGGAGAGCCTATCATGAACCTCAGCCATCTGCTGCAAGAGCGCGCAAGCCAGGACCGTCCGCTTCGGGTCGGGGTCATCGGCGCCGGTAAGTTCGGGACCATGTTCCTTTCCCAGGTCCGCCGTACCCAGGGGATGCATCTTCTGGCGGTCGCCGATCTGGACGTGAAGCGCGCCCGAGCGTCACTGGTCGAGACCGGTTGGACCGATGAGCAGATTGGCGCGACGTCCGCCGCCAAGGCGCTGGCGCAAGGCAGCACCTGGGTGACCGACGACAGCGACGCTTTGATCAATGCGGGCGGACTGGATGTCGTCGTCGAGGCGACGGGCGTCCCCGAAGCCGGGATCAAGCACGCGCTGGCGGCGTTCGAGCGTGGCCGACACGTGGTCATGGTGAATATCGAGGCCGACGTGCTGGCAGGGCCGCTTTTGAAGCGAAAGGCCGACGCCGCCGATGTCGTTTATTCGCTGGCGTACGGCGACCAGCCGTCGCTGATCGCCGAGCAGGTCGACTGGGCGCGCTCTATCGGGCTCGATGTGGTCTGCGCCGGGAAGGGCACGCTTTATATGCCGGAGTTTCATGCCTCGACGCCGGATACGGTCTGGGACTACTACGGCCTGACGGCCGAGCGCGCCGAGAGAAGCGGTATGAATGCCAAGATGTTCAACTCGTTTCTGGACGGCACCAAGTCGGCGATTGAAATGGCCGCCGTCGCCAATGCCTGCGAATTGGAAGCGCCGGCCGGCGGCCTGACGTTCCCACCGTGCGCGACCGGGCAACTGGCGTCGAAGCTGATCCCGTCGTCGGACGGCGGTGTGCTCGACAAAAAGGGAACGGTCGAAGTCGTTTCCAGCCGCACCCGGGAAGGCATCGATATCCCCGACGATCTGCGGTGGGGCGTCTACGTCACATTCGAGGCGCCGACGGATTATGTCGAGCGCTGCTTCTCGGACTACGGTCTGATCACCGACGAAAGCGGCAAGTATTCCGCGCTTTGGCGTCCCTATCACCTGATCGGTCTCGAACTCGGTGTCAGTGTCGCCTGGGCCGGTCTGATGAATATGCCGACCGGTACGCCGCGCGATTGGAAGGGCGATGTCGTCGCCGTTGCCAAACGCGATCTGGAAGCCGGGGAAACACTCGATGGTGAGGGTGGGTTCACCGTCTGGGGCCGCCTGATGACGGCCGCGGACTCTCGTGAAGCCGACGCGGTCCCGATCGGTCTTGCGCACGGGATCACGCTCAAGCATCCGCTCCCGAAAGATGCGGTTATCTGTTGGTCGGACGTCGAAGAGCCGCAGGACAGCGTTGCCTATCGAACCCGCCGCGAAATGGAAAAAGTGTTCGCAAACGTCGTCCCCGCCCCGGCGCGTGGCGCCGCCTGAGAACGGCCAAGGGGGGGACGCCGTAAATGCCGTCACCGCAAGCCGCTTACGACGACCTCGTCGCATCGGGGAAGATCAACGCCGACCCGGCGCAAGCCCACGCGATGGAACTGCTGAGCGAACTGGGCGACGAGCTTGCGGCCTACAACGCGCAGATGGGCAAGCAAGGTTGGGCGGCCCGTCTCGGGATCGGTGGCGGTAAGAAGCAACAAGCGCCCAAGGGGCTCTATCTCTGGGGGGGCGTCGGGCGCGGCAAGTCGATGATCATGGATCTGTTCTTCGATCACGTCCCGGTCGAGAACAAGCAGCGGGTCCACTTTCACGCCTTCATGCAGGAGGTTCACCGCCGTATCCACGCCTTCCGCGACGCCCAAAAGGCGGGCAAGGTGCCGGACAGCAAGGATCCCGTGCCTGCGTTGGCGCGCGTCATCCACGAACGCGCGTGGCTATTGTGTTTCGACGAATTCCACGTCACCGACATTGCCGACGCGATGATCCTCGGGCGGCTATTCAAGGCGTTCTTCGATCTGGGCATGGTCGTCGTCACCACGTCGAACCGTCATCCGAAGGATCTTTACAAGGACGGCCTGCAGCGCGACCGGTTCCTGCCGTTCATCGACCTGATCCAGGAAAAGATGAACGTCTACGAAGTGAGCGCCGTCCGGGACTACCGTCTGGAACGGCTGCAGGGCATGGAAGCGTATGTCGTGCCGAACGACGAAATTGCGTCCGAAAAACTTGAGCAGGATTTCGAGAGCCTGACCGTCGGGGCCCAGCCCCGGCCGATGGGGCTTGAGGTCAACGGCCGGATCGTCGAAATTCCGCGCGCCGCCGAAGGTGTCGCCATCATGGATTTCAATGACATGTGCGCCAAACCGCTCGGTCCCGGCGATTACCTGGCGGTGGCCAGGCGCTTTCACACCGTGATTCTGAAAGACATCCCGAAACTGGGTCCGCACAACCGCGACGTGGCCAAGCGCTTCGTGACGCTTGTCGACGCGCTTTACGAGGCCAAGACCAATCTGATCTGCTCCGCCGCCGTCCCGCCGAACGAGCTTTACACCGAGGGCGATGGCGCGTTCGAGTTCGAGCGCACGGTGTCCAGGCTCATGGAGATGCAGTCCGCCGACTACATTTCCCTGCCGCATCAGGACGAAGGGGCTCGGGGCGCCGGCTGATTGCCGGGACTGGATTCCGCTCAAAATCATGGACCGCCGGCGGTGGTTGTCATGCCGCTGTCTTCTTCCTCTGCGATAATCGCGGGTGAATGGTTTATCGTATTATGGACCGTTAGGTCCGAAATGCCGGTGAATCCTTGCCCCCGTTAGCTAAAGGCGTTACGAATCCAGGGAATGGCCGCGAAAAGCGGCATTTTCATCTCTTTTCAAAGCTACGGGAACGGATTTCATGGCAAGAAATAAGATCGCACTCATCGGTGCGGGTAATATCGGCGGCACGCTCGCGCATCTGGTCGGCCTCAAGGAACTGGGGGACGTCGTGCTCTTCGACATCGTCGACGGTATCCCGCAGGGCAAAGCGCTGGACATCGCTGAAAGCTCGCCCGTTGAAGGTTTCGATTCCAAGATGATCGGTACCAAGGGTTATTCCGGCATCAAGGGTGCAGACGTGATCATCGTCACCGCTGGCGTTGCCCGTAAGCCCGGGATGAGCCGCGACGATCTTATCGGCATCAACACCAACGTCATGGAACAGGTCGGCGCCGGTATCAAAAAGTACGCGCCGAACGCGTTCGTTATCTGCATCACCAACCCGCTCGACGTGATGGTGGGTGTGCTGCGTGAAGCCTCCGGCCTGCCGCATGCCAAGGTCGTCGGCATGGCGGGTGTGCTCGACAGCGCGCGCTTCCAGTACTTCCTCGCCGAAGCGATGAACGTTTCCGTCGAGGACGTGTCGGCGTTCGTGCTCGGCGGTCACGGCGATACCATGGTGCCGTCGGTGCGTTATTCGACGGTCGCCGGTATTCCGCTGCCGGATCTGGTGAAGATGAAATGGATCACCCAGAAGCAGGTCGACGATATCGTGCAGCGCACCCGCATGGGCGGCGGTGAGATCGTCTCGCTTCTCAAGACCGGTTCCGCGTTCTACGCCCCGGCGTCGTCGGCGATCGCCATGGCCGAGAGCTATCTGAAGGACAAGAAGCGCGTGCTGCCTTGCGCCGCGTACCTCAAGGGTGAATACGGCGTCAAAGGTCTCTATGTCGGCGTGCCGGTGGTGATCGGCGCCAAGGGTGTCGAGCGCATCGTCGAGATCAACCTGGATGCCGACGAAAAGGCCATGTTCAAGCAGTCGGTCAAGGCCGTCGAGGATCTGAACAAGGTCGTGAAGAAGGTCAAGGCAGACGCGAAGAAGAAGGCGCCAGCGAAAAAGACAGCCAAGAAAAAGGCAGCTGCCAAGAAATAATTGGACCGATGGGGCAACGCCGCTCCCGCTGGTCCGGGAGCGGCCCAACCGGGGATAGGCTATGAACATTCACGAATACCAGGGGAAACAGCTCCTCTCGAAGTACGGCGTCGCCGTGCCGAAGGGGCATGTCGCCTACACCGTCGACGAAGCGGTCAAGGCGGCCGAGGAGCTTGGCGGCGGCATCTGCGTCGTCAAATCCCAGATTCATGCGGGCGGCCGCGGCGCCGGTCGCTTTCAGGGCAATCCGGACGGCAAGGGCGGCGTGCGCGTCTCCAAGTCGGTCGACGAAGTGCGCGAGAACGCCGGCGAAATGCTGGGTCATGTTCTCGTCACCAAACAGACCGGCGAGGCGGGCAAGGAAGTCAAACGCCTGTATATCGAGGAAGGTTGCGACATCGCGCGCGAGCTTTACCTCGGCATGCTGCTCGACCGCGAAACCTCGCGTCTGACGATCATGGCATCGACCGAGGGCGGGATGGAGATCGAGGAAGTCGCGGAAGCGACTCCCGAAAAGATCATCAAGGTCGCCATCGATCCGGCGACCGGCATCATGCCGTACCATACCCGCAAGCTGGCGTTCGGGCTCGGGCTCGAAGGCGATCAGGTGAAGTCGGCGTCCAAGTTCATCATGGCGCTTTATAAAGCGTTCACCGATCTGGATATGTCGCTGGTCGAAATCAACCCGCTGGTGGTGACCGGCGCCGGCGACGTGATCGCGCTGGATGCCAAGGTCAACTTCGACGACAACGCGCTTTACCGTCATCCCGACGTCGCCGAGATGCGTGACGAAGACGAGGAAGACCCGGCCGAACTCGAAGCCGCCAAGCACGAACTCAACTACATCAAGCTCGACGGCACCATCGGCTGCATGGTCAACGGCGCCGGCCTGGCGATGGCGACCATGGATATCATTCAGTTGTACGGCGGTTCGCCGGCAAACTTCCTGGATGTCGGCGGCGGCGCCACCAAGGAGCGTGTCACCGAGGCATTCAAGATCATTCTTGCCGACGCCAACGTCGAAGGGATTTTGGTCAACATCTTCGGCGGCATCATGCGTTGCGACGTGATCGCCGACGGCGTCGTTGCGGCGGCCAAGGAGGTCAATCTTTCGGTGCCGCTGGTCGTGCGCCTGGAGGGGACCAACGTCGAAAAGGGCAAGCAGATCATGGCCGACAGTGGCCTGCCGATCATCTCCGCCGACAATCTCAGCGACGCGGCCGAAAAAATCGTCAAAGCCGTGAAGGAGGCCTCCTGATGTCCGTACTCGTTAACAAAGACACCAAGGTCATCTGCCAGGGCTTTACCGGCGCACAGGGGACGTTCCACTCCGAACAGGCGATCGCTTACGGCACCAAGATGGTCGGCGGCGTGACCCCCGGTAAGGGCGGCACCAAGCACCTGGATCTGCCGGTGTTCGATACCGTCGCCGACGCCGTCGACAAGACCGGCGCCAATGTTTCCGTGATCTATGTGCCGCCACCGTTCGCGGCGGATGCGATCCTCGAAGCGATCGACGCCGGCGTCGATCTGGCGGTCTGCATCACGGAAGGGATTCCGGTTCTGGACATGGTGCGCGTCAAGCGTGCCCTGCAAAGTTCGTCGACGCGCCTGATCGGGCCGAACTGCCCGGGCGTCATCACGCCGGACGAATGCAAGATCGGCATCATGCCGGGCCACATCCACAAAAAGGGGACGGTCGGCATCGTGTCGCGTTCCGGTACGCTGACTTACGAAGCCGTGGCGCAGACAACCGCGGTTGGTCTGGGTCAGACGACCTGCATCGGGATCGGCGGCGATCCGGTCAACGGCACCAACTTCGTCGACTGCCTTGAGATGTTCCTGGCCGATGACGAAACCGAAAGCATCGTCATGATCGGCGAGATCGGCGGCTCCGCCGAGGAAGACGGCGCGCAGCTTCTGAAAGACAGCAAGGTCAAGAAACCGGTCGTCGGCTTTATTGCCGGCCTGACCGCGCCGCCGGGCCGACGCATGGGCCACGCGGGTGCGATCATTTCCGGCGGCAAAGGTGGCGCCGGCGACAAGATCGAGGCCATGAAGTCGGCCGGCATCCACGTCACGGACAGTCCTGCGGGCATCGGCGAAACGATGCTCAAGGCACTCGGGAAATGACGTCCGCATGTCGGTGAGCCCCGTGGATATCGAGGCGGCGTTCGCGTCGCTTTCGGTTCTTGAGAACCGGACCCCGACCTCTTCGGGGCCGGAACACGATGCGGCGTTCGCAAGATTGGCGGAGACGGAGAACGGTGCCCTGTTCGCCGCTAAGTTCCGCGGCAACAGCGAATGGGAACGTCATCGGAACGGTGACGAGCTTGTCCAGATCGTCGACGGGCATGCCACGGTCACCGTTCTCGTCGACGGCCAGGAAAACAAACTCGAAATGAGCGCAGGGACGTTCGTCGTGGTGCCGCGTGGCGCGTGGCACCGCTTCGAAGCGCCGGACGGCGTTCAGGTGATGACGATGACACCGCAACCGACGGACCACTGGCGGGAAGATGGCCTGCCGCCGCAGGTTGTCGAAGAATGAAAAAGGGAGGCGCCCTCGGGCGTTAGTCACATGGACGGTATGGACCCGACACAGTTTCTGTATTCCGGCAACCAGGTTTATGTCGCCGAGCTTTACGAACGTTTTCTGGATGATCCGCACTCGGTCGATCACCGCTGGCAGGAGTTCTTCGCCTCGCTCGAGGACGATGCCCGTGATCTGATGACCGAACGTCGTGGCGCGTCCTGGGCACCGTCGGATGCCGGCGTGCTGAACCAGGGCGCCCTCGAAACCTTGTCCGAGCAAATGACCGCCGGTCAGCAACTCGCCGCCGATCGCGCTCCGATGGCGGCCCCGGTGGCGAGCGGACGCCAGGTGCGCGAAGCGACCATGGACAGTATTCGGGCACTTATGCTGATCCGCGCCTACCGGGTCCGGGGTCACCTGCGTGCCAATCTCGATCCGCTCGGTCTTCAGGAACGCGAAGAGAACCCGGAACTCGATCCGATGTCGTACGGGTTCCAGGAGAAGGATCTCGACCGGCCGATCTTCATCAACTACGTGCTCGGCCTTGAGCAGGCGACGCTCCGCGAGATCATGCGGGTGCTGGAACAGACTTATTGCGGGTCCATCGGCGTCGAGTTCATGCACATTCAGGACCCGGATGAAAAGTCTTGGATCCAGGAGCGGATCGAGCGCATCCGCAACCAGCCGGAATTCACGGTCATGGGCAAGAAGGCGATCCTCAACCGCCTGATCGAGACCGAGGGTTTTGAAAAGTTTCTCGACAAGAAATTCACCGGCACCAAGCGCTTCGGTCTCGACGGCGGCGAGAGCCTTGTGCCCGCCATGGAACAGATCTTCAAGCGCGGCTCGCAGCTCGGGATCGAGGAAATCGTTCTCGGCATGGCGCACCGCGGTCGCCTCAACGTGCTCGCAAATGTCATGGGCAAGCCGTTCCAGGCGATCTTTCACGAGTTCCAGGGCGGCTCGTCCAGCCCCGACGATGTCGGCGGTTCGGGCGACGTGAAATATCACCTGGGGTCTTCGTCGGACCGCGTGTTCGACGGCCGCTCGGTGCATCTGTCGCTGACCGCCAATCCGTCGCACCTGGAGTGCGTGAACACGGTCTGCCTGGGCAAGGTGCGCGCCAAGCAGCGCCAGCGGAACGACAGCGAGCGCGAGAAGGTGATGGCGCTCCTGTTGCACGGCGATGCGGCGTTCGCGGGTCAGGGGCTGGTCCCGGAGGCGTTCGATCTTTCGAACCTACGCGGTTACAAGACGGGCGGCACGATTCACATCGTCATCAACAACCAGATTGGCTTCACGACGAACCCGAAGCATTCGCGCTCGTCGCCGTATTGCTCGGACGTCGCCAAGGTCGTCGCGGCACCGATCTTCCACGTCAACGCCGACGACGTCGAAGCGGTCGTGCACGTGGCGCGGATCGCCACCGAGTACCGCCAGAAGTTCAAGAAGGATGCGGTCATCGACATGATCTGTTATCGCCGTCACGGCCATAACGAGGGCGATGAACCGATGTTCACGCAGCCGTTGATGTACAAGAAAATCGGCTCGCATCCGACGACCCGCGAGATCTACTCGCAGAAGCTGGTTCGCGAAAACGTCATGTCGCAGAACGAGGTCGACCAGGAGATGTCGGATTTCCTGAGCCATCTGGACGAAGACTTCGAGGCAGCCTCGAATTACAAGGCCAACAAGGCGGACTGGCTGGACGGCGCATGGGCCGGGATGTCGGTGGCGAGCGGCGAAGACCGCCGGGGCGTCACGGGCGTGCCGCTGGAGCGTCTGAAGGAAGTCGGCGACGGTCTGACCCGCATTCCCGATAACTTCCACCTCAATTCGAAGATCGCGCGTCAGCTCGAAGCCAAGAAGAAGATGATCGATACCGGCGAAGGTATCGACTGGGCGACCGGCGAGGCGTTGGCGTTCGGCACCCTCTTGTTGGAGGGCCACCCGGTGCGTCTTTCGGGTCAGGACAGTGAGCGTGGCACGTTCTCGCAACGTCATTCGGTACTCGTCGATCAGATGAACGAAGACCGGTTCACGCCGCTCAACAACCTGCGTTTCGGTCAGGCACCCTATGAGGTGCTCAACAGTCCGTTGTCGGAAGCCGGCGTGCTGGGGTTCGAATACGGCTACTCGCTGGCCGAGCCCGGGATGCTGGTTCTGTGGGAAGCGCAGTTCGGCGACTTCGCCAACGGCGCGCAGGTCATCATCGACCAGTTCATTTCGTCGGGTGAAGCCAAGTGGCTGCGTATGTCGGGGCTGGTGATGCTGCTGCCACACGGCTACGAAGGCCAGGGGCCGGAGCACTCGTCGGCGCGTCTCGAGCGTTATCTCCAGCTCTGCGCCGAAGACAACATGCAAGTTTGTAACTGCACGACGCCGGCCAACTATTTCCACGTCCTGCGCCGTCAGATCCACCGTGATTTCCGTAAACCGCTTGTGCTGATGACGCCGAAATCGTTGCTGCGGCACAAGCGTGCGGTTTCGAAACTGGAAGAGATGGGCGAGGGGACGAGCTTCCACCGCGTCCTTTGGGACGAGGGCGAGTTCGTTGCCGACGAGAAGATCCGCCAAGTCGTGCTGTGTTCCGGCAAAGTCTATTACGACCTTGCCGAAGAACGCGACAAGCGCGGCATCAAGGATGTCTATATCCTTCGTGTCGAACAGCTTTATCCGTATCCGGAAAAGGCGCTTGAAAAAGAACTCACCCGCTTCCCGAACGCCAAGGTCATATGGTGCCAGGAAGAGCCCCACAACATGGGCAGCTGGACGTATATCCGCGAGCCGCTCGAAGAGCACCTGGAGCGGATGGGACATGCCGAGCCGCAGGTCCGCTACGCCGGGCGTAAGGCCGCGGCGGCGCCGGCCACCGGTCTCGCCAGGAAACATATGGCGGAGCAGGCGGCGTTGGTCGATTCCGCACTGACCGTTGAGGGGGCATCCGCCAAATCGTCACCGGCGCGTAAGGTCAAGTCGACGGCGGCGCCCGCGGTGAAGAAGGCCGAAGCCAAGAAATCGGCGGCTAAAAAGTCGGCGGCCAAAAAGCCGGCTGCCAAAAAAGCGGCCCCCAAAAAATCCACGGCGAAAAAGTCGGCTGCCAAGAAGGCGGGCGGCAAGAAGGCGCCGGCCAAGAAAAGCTAGGCGGACCACCAGGTTCAGGTATCAAGGAAAAGTCAAATGACCGTTGAAATCAAAGTCCCGACGCTCGGCGAATCCGTGACCGAGGCCACCGTCGCAAAATGGTTCAAGCAACCGGGCGACGCGGTGGCGCAGGATGAAGCCGTGTGCGAGTTGGAGACCGACAAGGTCACAATCGAGGTGAACGCACCCGCCGCCGGCGCGCTCAAGGAAATCGTTGCCGCCGAGGGTTCGGACGTCGGTGTCGGCGCCGTCCTGGCGACGCTCGACGAAGGCGCTGAGGGCGCTGCCGCCGCACCGGCCGAGGAGAAGAAAGAGGAGCCGCCAAAGGAAGAGGCTAAGGAAGCGCCGAAGGAAGAAGCCAAGACCGCTTCACCGCCGCCTCCGCCGCCGCCAGCCCCGCCGCCGCCCGCTGCCGCGCCCGAATCCTCGCGCCCGCCGCTCTCGCCTGCGGTCCGGAAGCTGGTCGATGACAACGATCTCGATCCGAGTCAGATCAAGGGCACCGGTCCGGATGGCCGTCTGACCAAGGGTGACGTGATGGACGCCATCAAGGACGGTTCGGCCAATCGTCGCGCCGCCCCTACCGGGGGTGCCGCAGCGCCCGCATCGCAGGGCTTCACGCCGTCCGCCGACCTGCCGCCGCGCCCGGAAGACCCGCGCGAGGAGCGTGTGCGGATGACGAAACTCCGCAAGGTCATCGCCGGGCGTCTCAAGCAGGCGCAAAACACGGCCGCCATGCTGACGACCTGGAACGAGGTCGACATGGGTGCCGCGATGGAGCTTCGCTCGACCTACAAAGACCAGTTCGAGAAGAAACACGGCATTCGCCTCGGTTTCATGTCGTTCTTTGTCCGTGCCGCGTGCATCGCGCTCAAGGAATGGCCGGCTATCAACGCCGAAATCTACGGCGAAGAGCTGATCTATAAGAATTACTACAACATCGGCGTCGCGGTGGGCACGCCGCAGGGGCTGGTGGTGCCGGTCCTGAAGGATGCGGATCAGATGCGCTTCGCCGAGATCGAAGGCACCATCTCCGATTTCGGTCGCCGCGCGCGCGACGGCAAGCTCGGCATGGACGAGATGATGGGCGGCACGTTCACCATTTCGAACGGTGGGGTGTTCGGCTCGCTCAATTCGATGCCGATCCTCAACGTGCCGCAGTCGGCGATCCTCGGGATGCACAAAATCCAGAAGCGTCCGATGGCGGTCGGCGACAAGGTCGAGATCCGGCCGATGATGTACCTGGCGCTGAGCTACGATCACCGGATCGTCGACGGCCGCGAGGCGGTCTCGTTCCTGGTTCGCATGAAGGACCTGCTCGAAGATCCGCAGCGGATCATGCTGGACGTGTAATTTTTGTACCGTCATTCCCGCGAAGGTGGGAATCCAGTCAGAAGGTGATTTGGCGGTGATTTGGACCTCCGTTTGCACGGGGGTGACGGGAAAAGGAGTATGAGGGATGAGCGATAGCGATACCTATGACGTAGTCATCATCGGCGGCGGACCGGGCGGTTACGTGGCGGCGATCCGCGCGGCGCAACTCGGCTTGAAGACGGCCGTCGTCGAGAAACGCGGTAAACTCGGCGGGACGTGCCTCAACGTCGGGTGTATTCCGTCGAAAGCGCTCCTTCAGTCCTCCCATCATTTCGAAATGGCAGGCCACGAGTTCGCGGCGCATGGGATCAAGGCGCAGGTGTCGCTCGACCTCAAGACCATGCTCGCGCGTAAGGACAAGGTCGTCGAAGACCTGACCGGCGGGATCGAGTTTTTGATGAAGAAGAACAAGATCGACTACCTCGTCGGGACCGGTGTCATCGCCGAACCGGGCAAGGTCGACGTCACGCCGCAGGCCAAGGGCGTCAAAAAACAGACGCTTGAAACCAAGAACATCATCGTTGCGACGGGCTCCGATACGACGCCGCTCAAGGGTGTCGATATCGATGAGAAACAGATCGTGTCGTCGACCGGCGCACTCGACCTCCAGAAGGTGCCGAAGTCGATGGTCGTCATCGGTGCCGGCGTGATCGGGCTCGAGTTGGGCTCGGTATGGCGCCGCCTTGGCGCCGAGGTAACGGTGGTCGAATTCCTCGACGTCGCGCTGCCCGGTATGGACGGCGAGGTGTCGAAGCAGATGAAGCGGATCCTCGAAAAACAGGGTCTCAAGTTCAAGATGAAGACCAAGGTCACTGGCGCCAAAAAGGACAAGTCCGGTGTGACGCTGACCATGGAACCGGCAGACGGCGGCAAGAAGGAAACGCTCAAGGCCGACGTGGTGCTCGTCGCCATCGGCCGCCGCCCGTATGTCGAAGGCCTTGGCCTGGAAAAGGTCGGCGTCGAAATGACGGATCGCGGCTTCGTCAAGGTGGACGAGGACTTCCAGACCAACGTCGAAGGGATTTACGCTATCGGCGACGTGATCGGCGGCGCGATGCTGGCGCACAAGGCGGAAGACGAAGGTGTCGTTTGCGCCGAGATCATGGCCGGTCAGACGGGCCACATCGATTACAACTCGATCCCGGGTATCGTTTACACGCACCCGGAAGTCGCTGCGGTCGGCAAGACCGAGGAGCAGTTGAAGAAAGACGGCGTGAAGTACAAGTCGGGCAAGTTCCCGTTCACGGCCAATTCGCGCGCGCGTTGCAACGCGGATGTCGACGGCTTCGTCAAGATCATCGCCGACGCGGAAACCGACCGCGTGCTGGGCTGCCACATCATCGGCCCGCAGGGCGGCGATCTGATCCAGGAAGTGGTGAACGTGATGGAATTCGGCGGCTCCGCCGAGGATATCGCGCGCATCTGCCACGGCCACCCGGGCCTGCCGGAATCGGTCAAGGAAGCGGCGCTCGCCGTCGATGGCCGGGCGATTCATATTTAGCGCCTGGTTTCAATACACGGCCTGACATCGTGATTCCGGCAAAAGCCGGGGCCCAGAGCAATGCGAATGCTTGCCGCCCTGGACCCCGGCCTGCGCCGGGGTGACGGGGTGTATTGTTCGTGGCTCTACCGTCATGCTGGACTTGGTTCGGCATCCATATCGGCAACGCCCAAGCCTTCGCATTTATGGACCCTGAACCCAGTTCAGGGCGTCGTGTTCGCTACGCAAACCTAACATTTCGATAATTCTAGAAATATAGTTGCATAATTTGAGTAGGCCGGATATATAGGCCTTATGAAAGAGACAACTGCCGCCGATTGTTTTGCCGCCCTCGGGCATCCGACGCGTTTGGGTATTTACCGCGCGCTGGTGCGGGCGGGCGATGGCGGCGCGCCGGTGGGTGTGTTGCAGGAAGCGCTCGGCGTGCCCGGCTCGACGCTCACTCATCACATCAAGACACTGGCCGCCGCCGGTCTCGTAAAGCAGGAACGCGACGGCCGTATCCTTACCACCCGCGCCGATTATGCCCAGATGCGCGGATTGCTCGATTTTCTGACCGATGACTGCTGCAAGGGCCTCGGTCTTCTGGACAGGGACGACGCCGCATGAACGAGAGCACGCCGGTCAAGATCGAAGACGCCAAGCCGGCGGGGTCGTGTTGTGGTCCCGCGACGGCCAAACCGGAAGCGGGCGTCGTTGAGCGCGTTGCCGTTGCGCTGAAGAATCAGATGGCGTGGACGGTCGCCGGTGTGGCCTTCGTCCTGCTTGCCGTCTTCGATACGGCACAGGTGCCGGAAACCCTGACATTCACGGCGCGAAACCTGATCGAGATCGCGCCTTTCCTGGGCCTCGCCATCGGTCTTGCGGCGTACGCCAAGGCATCAGGCGCTGACAGTCTGATCGCACGGGTTTTCTCGGGAAATCTCGGCGTCATGATCGTGTTTGCCGCGTTGTTCGGCGGGTTGTCGCCGTTCTGTTCGTGCGGGGTCATTCCGCTGATCGCGGCGCTTTTGTCGATGGGCGTGCCTTTGCCTGCCGTGATGGCCTTCTGGCTCGCATCCCCGGTGATGGATCCGTCGATGTTCGTTCTCACCGCGGCGACGCTCGGCACGACATTTGCTGTCGCCAAGACAGCTGCTGCGGTCGGCATCGGCCTGATGGGCGGTTACGTCACCTGGGCGCTGCAAAGCCGCGGCATGTTCGACGACCCCCTGTTGCCGGGCGTCGGCAACGGCGGTTGCGGCGCGTCCAGCGTGCGTTCGCCCAAACCGGTGGTCTGGACGTTCTGGCAAGAAGGTGCGCGCCGTCAGTCATTCCGCAAGGAAGCGGTCACAGCTAGCTTGTTCCTGGGTAAGTGGCTGACCATCGCGTTTTTCGTCGAGAGTCTCATGCTCGCCTACGTGCCGGGTGAGGCCATTGCACAGGTGCTCGGCACCGGCAGCAATTGGGCCATCCCAACGGCCGTGCTCGTGGGTGTGCCGGCGTACCTCAACGGCTACGCGGCGCTGCCGCTGGTCGACGGTCTGATCGGCATGGGCGTCAGCCCGGGCGCCGGTATGGCGTTCCTGGTCGCGGGCGGGATCACAAGTATCCCGGCGGCGATCGCCGTGTTCGCACTGGTCAAACGGCCGGTTTTCGTTCTTTATATTCTTCTGGCGCTGACTGGCGGGACGCTGGCCGGTGTCGGGTATCAGTTTCTGGTTATCTAATCCAATTCCCTGACGGAGAGCGCGATGACCGCGCGGCGCGCCATCACATTCCTGGCGATCGGCGAAACCATCTATTGGGCCGGTTTGTATTACATTTTTGCGGCACTCCTCGTGCAGTGGGAGACCGCAGAGCCATGGCCCAAGACCTCTATTACCGCGGCGTTCACCGGCGCGATCCTGATGGCGGCCGTGTTCGCGCCGATCGCGGGGCGATTGGTCGATAACGGGCGTGGCCCGCACGTGCTCACCTTCGGCGCTCTGATCGCGGCTGTTCTCGTGGCGATCCTGCCGTTCGCCGAATCCGTCTGGGTGTTCGGGTTCATCTGGCTAGGGGTCGGGGCGTGTCTTGGGGGTTGCCTTTACGAGACCTGCTTCGCGCTGATCACCCGGACCCGCGGCGACCGCGCCCGCCGCGATATCACGCTGGTGACACTCGTGGCGGGGCTTGCCGGGACGCTTTCGTTCCCGCTCTCCAATACCATCGCCGACGCGTTTGGCTGGCACGCCGCCACCTGGACGATGGCGGGCTTGGTGGTTTTCGTCGGTGTGCCGCTTGTCTGGACGGCATCACGGTTTCTGGAAGGCGAATATCAGAAAGCGAACTCGGCCGAAACACACGAAGACGGAACAGCCGGCAAGGCCGGGTTCAGCGTTCGGAACGTTCTCAGGAAACCGGCATTCTGGTTTCTGGCCATCGGCTTTGCGATCCTTGGCGGCAATCACGGTGTGATCATCAATCATATTCTGCCGATCCTGACCGACCGCGGTTTGTCGCGGGATGCGGCGGTGATCGCGGCCTCCATGATCGGACCGATGCAGGTTGCGGGGCGTCTGGCGATGATGGCGGCCGAGCGCCGGGTCAGCAGTCACGGCATCACGACGGCATGTTTCGTCGGCGTTGCGTGCGCCGGTACCGCGCTGTTCTTCTCGAAAGTGACGCCGGCATTGGTGGTGATATTCGTGATCCTGCAGGGCAGCGGCCACGGCGTGACCAGCATCATGCGTCCGGTCATCACCAAGGAAGTCCTCGGCACCCGGAATTTCGGGGCGATCAGCGGCGCCGTCGCCGTGCCATATCTGCTGTCGTGGGCGATGGCCCCGGTGGCGGGCTCGCTGTTGTGGGAAGCGGGGGGATACGATCTGGCGATCATGGTGGTGGTCGGCCTCGCGCTGACGGGGCTGGTGCTCTACCGCCTCGCCGTGAGGCTCGCGCCCTAGCGTTAACCTTCGCTTTTACGCCGGGCACGCGGATGCGCGGCGGCGTGAATATCCAGAAGCCGTTCACCGTCGACCGCGGTGTAACGTTGGGTCGTCGACAACGAGGCGTGGCCCAGCAGTTCCTGAATGGTCCGAAGATCGCCACCCCCGGATAAAAGATGTGTCGCGAAGCTGTGCCGGAGCGCGTGGGGCGTCGCCGTTTCGGTGAGGCCAAGCACTGCCCGCACACCTCGCATGGTGCGTTGCGCCAGCGCCGGGTTCAATCTGTTGCCGCGCGCCCCGACGAACAACGGCCCGTCCGGACCGGTGTCGTACGGGCATGCCGCCAGGTAATTTTCCAGTTCGCGCCCCACCATTTTTAGCATCGGCACGACGCGCTGTTTATTTCCCTTGCCGGTGACGACGATCCGCTCCAGCCCGGCAACGTCGCGGCGGTTGAGGGAAATCGCCTCACCGATACGCAAACCGCATCCGTAAAGAAGCGCGAACAGCGCGCGGTCGCGCTTGCCGTGCCAGGGTTCGCGCGCGATGTCTTCGGCGGCGTCCAGCGTTTCGAACGCTTCTTCGACGCTCATCGGCTTCGGCACCGATTTCGGCAGCCGCGGCATTTCGGCATTCGTCACGGCGACGTTGGTGCAGATTCCGCGCTTGTCGAAAAAGGTGTACAGGCTCTTGAGCGCGCTCAATCCCCTGGCCATCGAGGTCGGTGTCAATCCGTCCGCCTGGCGGTCGGCTTGATAGGCCCAAAGATCGGCTCTGCTCATATCCGCCAGATCGTCTATCCCGGGGGCAAACCCCAGGTGGCGATTGAGAAACCGCATGAACGCTGAGATGTCGTGACAGTAGCTTTCGACGGTTTTCTCGGACAGGCGGCGTTCGTGACGAAGCCAGGAAATCCAGTCTTCGAGGGCGGTGGCGACGGCGGGCTGGACCGGCAGGCCGATCAAGGCTGCTCGCCGGAAAGGCGCATGACGGAGGCTTCGATCACCCGGGCCAGGAAAGAGAACAGTTCCGTGCCCTGACCGGGCGCGAACGTGTTGTCGCGCGCGCCAAGGGCGATCAGCCCGTTCGGCATGGCGACACCGGGCTTGATGCGGGCGATGGCGGCCGATTTGACAAGGCCGGCTGCGCTGCCGAAGACGACCCCGTCGTCCCAGAACTCGCGGTATAGCTGCACGTCCTGGTCGGCGCCGACGATGGCGTCGACGGTGCCTGGCGGCAAGGTGCGGAGGTGTTCACTGAGGATCGTGACGTTTGCGTGCGTCGCCGGTTCGAAACCGACCTGGGCGACGTCGACGTCGAGCAGGATCGGCAGGTCGTCGGAAACGATCCGGTACAGTTGTTCGAGCGTCGTCGCATGCAGCAGCGCCAGAATCGATGCATGCGTGCGCGTCTGGATCGACATGTTGGAGCGGCTGGTTTCGATGACGTCCTGCGCGCAGGTTCGTAGCTCGTCGATCTCGCTGTCGCGGCGTTGAAGCTGATAACGCTGGAAGTCGACCACACCCCCTGCCGTAAAGCGGTCCGGCAGTTCGACGAAATCGAGAATCTCCGGGTGGTCCGCGAAGAAGTTCGGGTTCTGCATCAGGAATACGGCGACGTCATCCGGGCTCAAAGCCACGGTATCGTCATCGTTCGAATCCAGGGCGTCGGAAAGTTCTCCACTCATCGCCTTCTCCCAGTGAAAGCCTTTGTGTTCGCGAATCGTTTCATTATACCGGCTTTCGCCTTAATAAATAAGAAATGCACGATGATCGTTTCACAGACGTTAATAAGGCGCGGTTGGATGTCTTCGGTCCGGGCGAGCGCATTGCCGTTTTGCTGCCTTTACCGTTGGCGGGACCGTACGATTATCTGGTTGGTGCCGATCAGCAATTCGTGCTGGGCGACATCGTCGATGTGCCGTTGGGGAACCGGCGCGCGACGGGTGTCGTCTGGGGAAAGGCGACGGGCGAGGTCGATGCCGCCAAGCTCCGTGAAATTCACGGGCGACGCGATACGCCACCGTTGCCTGCAGCGCTGGTGAAACTGGTCGACTGGGTTTCGCGCTACACGCTCTATCCGCAAGGCGCGGTCCTCCGAATGTGTTTGAGCGTACCGGACGCGCTCGATCCGCCGAAACCGCTGACCGCTTATACACTTGCAAATGATGCGCCGGACGTTCGCTCCACCAAGGCACGCGAGCGGGTGATCGCGTTTCTGCGTGACAATCCGCCGTTGCCCGCGGCCGACATCGCGCGCGAGGCGGGGTGCGGGGCATCGGTCGTGAAGGGGCTGGCGGATGCGGGCGTGCTGGTGCAGGTCAAGATCGAACCCGAGAGCGACTGGCCCGAACCGGACCCGGACCGGGACGGTGTTACGCTATCCGACGTGCAAGCCGCGGCTGCAAGCGAGCTTTGTGAGGGGGTCGGCAAGGGATTCGGCGTCACCCTGATCGACGGGGTGCCGGGGTCGGGCAAGACCGAGGTCTATTTCGAAGCCGTTGCGAAAGCGCTTTCGGATGGAAAGCAGGTGCTCGTGATGTTGCCCGAGATCGCGCTGGGCGCACAGTGGCTGGCCCGATTCGAGGCGCGCTTCGGCAGCGAACCCGCCATGTGGCATTCGGAACTGACGGGGGCCAGGCGCCGGGATACCTGGCGCGCGGTTGCCGAGGGAAAGGTGCGGGTCGTGGTCGGGGCGCGCTCGGCATTGTTCTTGCCGTTCCGCGAATTGGGCCTGATCGTCGTAGATGAAGAACACGACGCGTCATTCAAGCAAGAGGATGGCGTCGTCTATCATGCGCGCGACATGGCGGTGGTGCGTGCGCAGCTGGAGGACATTCCCGCCGTTCTCGTCTCCGCCACACCGTCGCTTGAGAGCGTGACGAACGTTAGGCGCGGACGTTACCAGGAAGTGACCTTGCCCGCGCGGCACGGGGGCGCCGATCTTGCGGATGTATCCGTCGTCGATATGCGCAAGGACGGCCCGGCGCGGGGACGTTGGCTGTCGCCGATGTTGGCCGAGGCACTCGCCGAGACGTTTGAAGCCGGTGACCAGGCGATGCTTTTTCTCAACCGGCGCGGCTATGCGCCGTTAACGTTATGCCGGACATGCGGTCACAGGCTGCAGTGTCCGCGCTGCACGGCGTGGCTGGTCGAGCACCGTCTGGTCGGAAGACTGCAGTGCCATCATTGCGGTTTTCAGACCAAGCCACCTGAGCAGTGCCCGAACTGCGAAGACACCGAATCGCTGGTGCCGTGCGGGCCGGGTGTTGAGCGTCTGGCGGAGGAAATCCAGCTCCTGTTCCCCGAGGCGCGCACCGTGATCGCCGCCAGCGACATGGTGCATGGTCCGAAACAGGCGGCGGAACTCGTCCGCATGATCGAAGAAAAAGAGATCGATCTGATTATCGGCACCCAGATCGTCGCCAAGGGCTACCATTTTCCCGGGCTTACGCTTGTCGGTGTCGTCGATGCCGATCTCGGTCTGTCGGGGGGCGAATTCCGGGCCGCCGAAAAGACTTTCCAGTTGCTTTACCAGGTCGCCGGACGCGCCGGGCGTGGCGACCGGCCGGGGCGGGTCTTCCTGCAAACCTATATGCCGGATCACACCGTGATGAAGGCCCTCGCCGCCGGGGACCGGGACGCGTTCATCGATGCCGAAAGCCAGGCGCGCGAGCAGGCCCACATGCCGCCGTTCGGTAAACTGGTGGCGTTGATCGTGTCGGGGCGGGACGAAGCCGCGGTCGACGGCGCGGCAGCCGGCCTGGCCCGGACCGCGCCCCGCGGCGATGACGTGAGGGTGCTGGGGCCGGCCCCGGCACCGATGGCATTGCTTCGGGGGCGGCATCGCAGACGGCTTCTTCTGACGGCACCGAAAGGTACGAACCCGCAGGCGATGGTGCGCGACTGGATCGGCCGCGCGCCGATCGCCAAGAAAGTCCGCGTGCAGGTCGACGTCGATCCGGTCTCGTTCTTTTGAGGGGGATTGCGGGCTTTTTTACGGAGGGGCCGCTTATTTCGCTATAGGCTGTGGAACGGGAACGGCAAATATCTGATAACAATGACGATTTTGCGCCGCAAAAAAGCGACTTTAGCCGGGTTGCGCAGCCGTAATCAGTATGATACCTGTTCCCCGCTTTCGCAGGGATACCCTGCGGGACAGGGGATGTCGTGGGATTGGCGAAAGCCGGGCTCACGGCGCGTCAGAAGCACAAAACAATGGGCCGCAAGGCCGAACGAGAGGGATTTCCCAGGTGGCAGCGGATAGTTCGGGCGCGACCGGGTTGGCAGGTCGGTATGCGACGGCGCTCTTTGAGTTGGCCGAGTACGACAAGCAACTCGATGAAGTCGCCGGTGACCTCCAGCAACTCGGTGCAATGATCGGCGATAGCGACGATCTGGCGCGCCTCATCAAGTCGCCCGTGATTTCGCGCGACGATCAAGTGAAAGCCATGGACGCGATTTCGGACGCGGCCGGGTTTTCGACCCTTACCAGGAATTTTGTCGGTGTCGTGGCGGAAAACCGCCGCCTGTTTGCGCTCACCGGCATGATCAAGGCGTATCTGACCCTGCTCGCGACGAGCCGGGGCGAAGTGAATGCCGAGGTGGTTTCCGCCAAGGCGCTGAGCGACAAACAGGTCGCCGCTATCGAAGATGCGTTGAAGCAGGCGATCGGCTCCAAGGTCCAGATCGACCAGCGCGTAGACGAAACGCTGCTGGGCGGTCTTGTCGTCCGGGTCGGATCGCGGATGATCGACAACTCACTGAAAACGAAACTGCAGAAAATGCGCCTCGCCATGAAAGGGATTGGCTGATGGAAATCAAAGCCGCAGAAATTTCCAATATCCTCAAGAAACAGATCAAGGACTTCGGGAACGAAGCCGAGGTCGCCGAGGTCGGTCAGGTGCTGACCGTCGGTGACGGTATCGCCCGTGTCTACGGTCTGGACAAAGTGCAGGCCGGTGAGCTCGTCGAGTTCCCGGGCGGTATCAAGGGGATGGCCCTGAACCTCGAAACCGACAACGTCGGTATCGTTATTTTCGGCGACGACCGCACGATTAAAGAAGGTGACACCGTCAAGCGGACCGGCGACATCGTCGACGTTCCGGTCGGTAAGGAACTGCTGGGCCGCGTCGTCGACGCACTCGGCAACCCGATCGACGGCAAGGGCGACATCGGCGCCAAGGAACGCGCGCTGGTCGAAGTCAAGGCACCGGGCATCATCCCGCGTAAGTCGGTTCATGAGCCGATGCAGACCGGCCTTAAGGCCATCGACTCGCTGATCCCGGTCGGCCGTGGCCAGCGCGAGCTGATCATCGGTGACCGTCAGACCGGTAAGACGGCCGTCATCATCGACACGATCCTGAATCAGAAGTCGGTCAACGATAACACCGACGACGAATCCAAGAAGCTCTACTGCATCTACGTCGCCGTCGGCCAGAAGCGCTCCACCGTTGCGCAGCTGGTCAAGACGCTGGAAGACTACGGCGCCCTCGAATACTCGGTGGTCGTTGC
>MDSW01155185.1_pt1 | contig 34001 bp, 23 predicted proteins | sample 811171 | NCBI WGS metagenome assembly MDSW01 (sample SAMN05326641, study PRJNA326480) | marine metagenome | isolation source: seawater | place: Atlantic Ocean: North West | collected 2012 | reverse complement strand
GCGGGAAGTATTGCAGCAAGTATTGACACCCTTTTCCTCAACCCTTGGGACAAAACTGCAAGTCTATCTTCAGACCTATGAGACAATGCCCACTTTTCCATGGCAGCATAGATTGTTTCATCAGTCAGTGATTTTCCGGCGACCATGGATGCAGTTTTGAGTCTCTCAAACACCGTTTCATCCAAGCATGCACCATCAGTCTGCAGTGCTATGGAAAGGCCGGGTACTGGTGTTCTCCTCCCTCTCGAGTCTCGAATAGGTATTGATTCCTGATCAGGAAGAGGCACCACCACCTCACCGGATCTCGGAGCATGCAGTCCTGCGAGTGTCTCCAAAAGTGTTGATTTTCCAGATCCGTTTGGACCTGTTAGACACAGTGTTTCTCCACACATTACATCGAGATCTATGTCTTCCACCACAGTCCGAGAACCCCGTAGCACGGTGGCTCCCTTGATGCGAAGGACCGGGTACGACACGAGCCCTTCCACTGCGGAGGGTCCTTTCATTGCACCGCAAACGGCCGGAGGGGCTATTCATCGGCTTCAACCGTCTTGATCCGGGGAGAAGTGTGGAGACATACTGGAGCGACTTGACGCCGGGCGACTTTATCACGCTCAGCGTTCTCTTGATTTTCGCATTCGGCCCCTATGTCTATGCCGTCCGTTCAGGGGTCAGTCTTGCCCTTGCCACTGTTCTATCTTTACTACTAGTTACATTCTTCCAAGCCGGGGTAGATTTACTGGGATTAGCGTTTGAGCCGATTGCATTTCTTTCGCTGATACCAGCTATTGCCTTCGAACCTAGTATGGCTCACAGATGGATTACTGCGGGTTGGCTGCATGCTGATTGGTTCCATGTTCTTAGCAATATTCTCGTCATAGCGCTAGTCGGTGTTCCTCTTGAACAGAGGCTAGGGGGTAGAAGGTGGATGGCGATCTACTTTGTCGGGCTTCTAGCAGGTAACTTCTCATGGGTTGGGACTCATATCGGAGATCCAGGACCATCTTTGGGGGCGAGTGGCGCTGCATTCGGACTGCTTGGTGCGTACATGGCGGGTTGGCCGAGAGACGAAATCGAGTTCCCTCTGCTGTATCTAATCAGGGCATGGCCGGTGTGGTTGATCACTCTCATCAAGTTGGGATTTGAAATCTACGCCATGTATGAAGTGGAAAGTCTAGGGCAGTCAACGGGGATTGCTCATCTTGCTCACGTCGGGGGCTTCTTCGGCGCATATGTTCTGATTAGGCCGATTGCCCGAAGTGGCAATGTTCCGCTGGAAGGAGATTTTGAGCGAGACGCAGGACGGGGGATGATGCCGATTGGAACCGATCCTTGGCAGGAAAGAGGGCTGAATCCGTCAGATCCCGTCAAAAGGATACTCAGAAGACTGAGGGAGGAAGGTGACGAGATGGAAACTCGCCAGGCCTGGGTTGAAGAGTTGGCCGAACAAGCAATTTGTCCAGAATGTGGCGGGACATTAGAAGCGCTTCCAGGGCCGGCGGGCGGCTATGTTGTGACTTGCTCATCTAACCGGAAGCATCTTCGGTGGCCATAGGGACCGTGTGAGGGGGACGGATATGGTATCTGAAATTGCGATGTCTGCCTTTGATGTGGCGAGAGTGCGCGTCGAACTTGAGCAACTAGTTGGCGCACGTGCCCAGAAGGCATACCAACCGCACTATGAGCAGGTCGTCCTCAGGATGAAGAAAAGCGGCTCGAGTCCGGTTGATCTTGTAATCGTCAGAGGCAAGAGGGTCTATCTCTCTGAACGAGATCGTCCTATGCCCCAGAATCCCTCCTCATTTGCAATGACGTTGAGGAAATACCTCGGAAATGCACGACTAATTGGAGTTCTCCAGATAGGATTTGATAGAGTTCTTCGACTTGATTTTGAGCATGGACGAGGAAAAATCTCACTTGTTATCGAGATGTTCAGAGACGGTAATGCGATTCTAATTGATCATGAGGACGTGATCGTCCAACCACTCACCAGTGCAGCCTACAGCAGCAGGGTGCTGAAAAGAGGGGAGCGTTACGCGCCGCCTCCTTCGGCTACAGACCCCCGTACTCTTGATGAGAAGGGGTTATCAGATCTTTTCAAAGAGGGCGATCGCGACTTGGAACGTACCCTCGCGGGAAGGGTGAATCTCGGGAGAAGGTATGCGGAACTGGTTTGTAGAATTTCAGAAATAGATCCGCGATCTTCAATCTCGGATCTTGGCGAGAAGGAGCGGTCTTCGCTTATACAGACCATTCAAACGCTCATGGAAGAATCTGACAGAATAGGAGAGGGTTCAGTATGGTCTGGAGAAGAAGGGGGCTCGGACAAGTTGTTCTCACCATTTACTCATTCACCAGGGGAAGGTCTTGTCAGAGAGGCTGTCAAGTCCCTATGTGCAGCCATTGACTCAATCTATGGAGAACATGATGCAAAGGCCCTAGCCAGAAGAGTGGAAGAAGCAGTGCTGGAAGAAGAAGGGGGCAGGGACGATGACAGGCTGGCTCGGAGGGCCAACCAGCAACGAGAGGGCATAGAGTCGTTCTTGGAGGAAGCTTCGATACTCCAGAAGAAGGGGTCGTCCATGCTCGAAGCATGGGTCCATCTTGAAGAAGTAAGATCTCAGATTGAACAGCAAGTATCGAAGGTCGGATGGTCTTTGACATCAGAACAAGCATCCGACTCAAAATGGATTTCAAAGATTGACCCGGCCAGTAAAAATGCAAATGTACTCTTACCTGATTCAAATGGGGAGCCAGGTCAAGAGGTGCTGATTTCGATAGGAGGCACAATACATCAGAGTGCCCAAGATTACTTTGAACGGGCACATACGCTGAAGGCCAAGGCAGAAGGAGCTAGAAAGGCACTGCAGAAGACGGAAAGTGAGCAAAAGAAGATTGCTTCTAAAGCTGAAAAAGAGCGTAATAAGGGCAAGGTAGCATCAGTACGTAGAACTAGGAGGTTTTGGTTTGAACGCTATCGATGGGGTATTGTGGGCCCGGGTAGGTTGATGGTAGGCGGGAGAGATGCCCGCGGTAACGATGCGGTGGTGAAAAAGCATCTTTCAACGGGTGATCTCTATCTTCATGCCGATCTCCATGGAGCAGCCTCATGTGCCCTCAAGAGATTAGATGGTTTGGAACCGAGGGAAGATGACGATATCGCATCAGAAGGAGTTTGTAATTTCAAGATCGTACAGTCCATAAACGGGGCTCCTGAAGACCTTCAGATGCTCTCGGAAGATGAGAAAGAAGAGGCGGCAGCGTTAGCAGCATGCTGGTCAAGAGCATGGGGGGCTGGTTCGGCAGCTGCGACAGCGTTCCATGTCCGACCCTCACAGGTAAGCAAGGCCACAGAAAGTGGAGAAGCGCTGGGTAGAGGTTCATTCGTAGTAAGAGGTAACAGGGGATGGCATCGCGATCTTGTATTGAAAATGGCAATCGGATTGGGGACGGTTAATGGCATCCCTATGCCTGTACCCGGCTCCGTATCTGCAATTGGCAATTTATGCAGTCGTTGGGCGGAGATAACCCCTGGAAGAGAAAAGAAGGAAGATGTTGCAAGACGTATATCAAAGGCTACAGGGCTTGATCATGGCGAAGTTCTTGCTGCGCTCCCGTCGGGAAATTGTGATTTGATTGATCACGGGCTTCTGAAGGCTTAATCGCTGGTATTCCATTCTCTAGCAGTTATTGCATATTGAACAATATCAATCCAATGATCGTAAAGCCATTCTCTCTCGACGCTCACGCCTTCTTCTCGGAAGCCTAGCCTCTCAGGTATGGCTCTGGAGGGCAGATTGTCGATACCTGCTTCTATCACAACTCGATGAAATGCGCAGGCGTTCAATAGGACATCTATCAATGCGCCTGCCGATCTAGTCATCAAGCCATTTCCGCAATGATCTTGGTCCAACCAATATCCTATCCATGCAGTTCTATTTCCATGATCGATTCGATTTATGCTCAACGTCCCCACGATTTCATTCTCATATTCAAGCAACAATAGCATAGCCTCCATTCTATTGGCTTTCTCGGATTGATCGAGGATGAAGTCAGTCTCGTCAGATACGCTATTTGTATCATCGAGCCAAGGCAGATGTTTTCTCAAGAATTTTCTATTTTTATTGACCACTCTGAACAGTTCAGACGCATCATCGAGTCGAGCAGCCCTTAGATTGAGATCTTCAGACACAGGAATAGCATCTGGGATGTAAATCACGTCATTTGGTTGCATCGAGAGGATATGAATGCCGTGGTAAGTTGATTCGGTCGATGTGGATCGGCAGATGGCGGACTCAACTGATAAGGTGTAGCGTCTCTCGACAGCCATGGCCGGAGACAAGTCCGATGGCAATTGGACCTACGGGACCTATCTTGAGTTGGATCGTTTACTACAGCTTCAGGGCGATGAGAGAGGAGTCTCGAGAGATGAAATGCACTTCATCATCGTCCATCAAACCTTTGAGTTATGGTTTAAGCAAGTCATCAAAGAATTGGAGGGAGTACGGGATGAGTTGGGAGCTTCCTCAGTGCCAGAAGAGGCGATCCCATCCTGCGTCCATGGGATGCGCCGTATAACTGAGATCTTCCAATTAATGGCTCACCAGTGGGGCGTTCTTGAAACTCTTACACCCCAGGGCTTTCTTGCATTCAGAGATGGACTGGGGACGGCATCGGGTTTTGAATCGTATCAAATGAGAGAGTTGGAAATTGTTCTTGGGCTCACGCCCGAAATGAGAGGTTCTAATTTCGACCCGCTTCTTCAGTTTAGGAAAATCGCAGAAAGAGACCCGACTCAAAAACATGCTCTTGATCGTCTCATTCGTGCCAGTGAGAAGCCGTCCCTACATGAGGTGGTGAGAGCGTGGGTGCATAGAACTCCGATTATGGGCTCTAATCCCGGTGATGAGGGGGATGCGGACGTCGTTTCGAAATATGTCAACGACCACCTGGATGCATTCGAAAAGCATTCGAAAGATCAAGAGGCGGCTATGCTCCAATCCAGCGATATGCCTCCAGAGGCGATTAAAGGTAGATTCGAGGGAGCTAGAGTCCAAGTGAGGGAGTTTCTTCTTCCAGATGGTGAGTTGGATAGATCTAGGGCAGGGCTGCTATTCATAGAGTCGTATCGAGAATTGCCCCTTCTAACTTGGCCGAGGGCACTTGTGGACGCTGTTGTGGAGCTTGAAGAGGCCATGGTAAAATGGAGGCATGCTCATGCAAGGATGGTTGAGAGGATTATCGGGAGAAGGGTAGGCACAGGAGGATCATCTGGCGTCGATTATCTTGATGCTACAGCAGCCTACCGTATATTCACGGACTTGTGGGGTATTCGAACAGTCTTGGTCAGACCGGAGCTGAGGCCAGAGATTGAAAGGCCCGAATTCTACAGCTTCTCTTCGAGATCCGAGTAAAGGAACCTGATTATTGCCGCTCACCTTTGTGACCGTACTATTGAAATCGGCTCGGTACTAGGGTGGCTCGTGACAGTGGCAGTGATTGCGGGTTATGCCCGCACCCCCTTTGGCAAGTATAGGGGTAGTCTCTCGGAATATTCCGCCGTACAGCTAGGAACGATGGCAATATCTGGATTGCTAGAATCCATGGAAATACCTCCTGAATCTGGAGTTATTGATGGCGTATACATGGGGATGGTCCTACAGGGAGGTGCCGGTCAGGCTCCGGCTAGACAGGCCGCAATGGGTGCGGGGCTCCCACTGAAGACCCCTGCCACCACTCTGAACAAGGTATGCGGTTCCTCATTGAAGGCAGTCATGATATCTGCATCGGAAATTGAGGCAGGGCGGTCTGATGTCTTAGTTGCAGGTGGTATGGAGTCAATGACGAATGCTCCGATGATAGCCCGAGATGCATCCAAAGGGAAGTCTGTAGAATACTCAAGCCTTGTATCAATAATGCAGCATGATGGATTGAGGGACGCGTTTAGCGGCGAGTCAATGGGCATTACTGGAGAAAATATCGCTATTGAAGAAGGGGTATCGAGATCTGATGCCGATGGATATGCACTTCAATCCCACAGCAGGGCATCGATCGCATGGCGAAATGGATGGATGGAAAAAGAAGCGATAACAATGCCAAACCTCAGCAGGGATGAGGGCATCAGAGATAATTCGACAATGGAGATTCTCTCCGGCCTTAGGCCGGCCTTCCAGGATGGAGGAGTAGTTACTGCTGGGAACTCAAGTCAGGTGAGCGATGGTGCGGCAGCACTGTTGATTTGTTCTGAAGAGGCCGCAAATCGAGAAGGTTGGCCAATTATATCTAGAATTATTGACTTTGAAACATCTGGGGTCGAACCCTCAAGGGTGATGTCTGCACCAATACCATGCATACAATCTCTGTTAGAAAGAAATGATCTGGAGGCTCGAGATATTGATCTTTACGAGCACAATGAAGCATTCGCTACAGCGTCTTGTGGCATACGTGGATATTTCGGGATTGATCATGATCGTTTCAATGTGCACGGAGGTGCTGTTGCGATGGGTCACCCGCTGGGGGCTTCTGGGGCTAGATGCCTGATGAGTCTACTGAATGCTCTAGAAAGAACTGAAGGATCTCTCGGAATCGTCACACTGTGCCTCGGTGGCGGAAATGCAGTAGGGATGTTGGTCTCACGAGATTGATGATTACACGTCGGTGGCCTTATGAGCGTCATACAATCGGCTGGAACCATGCCTCGAACACATACTAGGTTTGAGAAAGCTCGTATTCTCGGCGCTCGGGCCCTTCAAATTAGCATGGGTGCTCCTCTTTACGTCTCTGAAGAAGAGCTCCGTGAGGCATTCATGCATGAGCTTATCCAACTGTATGGGACCGAGGAAGCAAAAGTTCGCTTCGTCCTTGATCCTCTCAAGATTGCAACTCTCGAATATGAATCTGATCGAATACCAATCGATATTGAAGCTGCTGACAACGAGTGATTGAAGCAGGTGCGTCGCCTCGGTGAGGGCATGGGTGCAAGGAATCTCGCCGAGAGTGTTCCAATAACGACTCTCTCCATAGTCGTTCTAGCCGTCACTGCATCGGTCATAGCAATGGGCGGGATGATTCGCATCTATGATGCGGGGGAATCTTGTCCTGACTGGCCGACTTGCTTTGGGACATGGGGATTTGATGTCTCTGAAGATGAACAGGAATCTTGGTGGGATGAGAATCCGGAAGAGGAGGATTCACGCGGGGCTGCCCACAGGTATACTACTTTCGAGATTTTTACTGAGTGGTTCCATCGTCTATTAGCTGGTGCTTTATTGGGTCCGATGATGTTTTTACTTTGGGTGTGTACTCGTGTTCAAAGTACGGACAGACAAGTTAGGAATGCGGGTTTGTTGGGTCTTATTCTGATAGTTTGGCAGGGCTTCTTGGGATATCTCACAGTGAGGATGGATAACGAACATTGGTCGGTTGCTCTTCATCTCGTAAGCGCACTGGCGTTTACTCTATGCATCTTATGGTTGCTTTTGTCACGTTGGAGAGAGACTGATAAAACACCAGAAATGATGCAGATATATGCGAGTTCGAAACAGAGAAGGATGGTCGCATTATCATCCATGGGTGCTCTTTCAGCCGTGTTCATCGGAGTTTATGTCTCCACGACAGAAGGTGCGAATTATGGGTGCGGTGTAGCAGGGATTTCCGAAAGTTGGCCGCTGTGTCATGGCGAGTTACTGATTCCAGTAGACGACATTGCTACTGATTCGCAGATAATTCATCGTGTAATCGTGGCCCTAGAAGGAATTGCGCTCCTCATGGCCACATTTACAACCTGGAAGCGTGTTTCATTTGAGCCTGAATCGAGGAGATTGGCACAGTGGGTATCTCTTGCCACAGGCGTTTTTCTATTCAATGGATTATTGGGTGGCCTATATGTGATATCATATGATCCTGGTACCAATTCATTCTGGGAATTCCTATCACTTTTGCACCTGTTGATTGGGTCCATCTCATTCCTTATTCTTGCGACTATCTGGATTGCGAGTCGTGAAGATATGACGTCCGTTCCCGATGGTACCTCTTCATAGGCGCAGGGGGGAGTCGATGATCATGATGGCATGGCTTCGGTTGACAAAGCCAGGAGTGGTAATACTCCTACAAGTCACTGCAGTCTGTGCCGTTCTGATACACGATTTGACCCTCGATACTAGGCCCAGCATTGGCCATACCCTGCAATCAGTGGGCATAACCGTCTTGGGAGGCTATCTAACAGCAGGGGGAGCGAACGCAATCAACATGTGGTATGATCGCGATATAGATCCCAAAATGAGGCGCACGAGTAAGCGTCCTATTCCATCAGGGGCTGTCAGTGCAAATGGGGCGCTTCTTTTTGGAGTATCAATTTCCCTAATAGGTGTTGTTTGGTTCACACTAATGGGCGGTGAAATTGCAGCATTCTGGGCTGCTTTTAGTGTTCTTTTCTATGTCTTCATATACACAATATGGCTCAAGAGAAGCACTGTTCAGAACATAGTTATTGGAGGCCTTGCCGGATCAACACCCCCCCTTATAGGGTGGTGGGTGGCTTCGGGCCCATCTTCCCTGGATTGGTCTGGAGTAATTCCATTGATTAGTTCATCTTTGGATACTGGAAGTTTTGTCCCATACTACATGGTAGCTCTGATATTCCTATGGACGCCTCCTCATTTCTGGGCCTTGGCTCTGTACAAATCAAAGGAGTATCATGATGTTGGGATTCCCATGATGCCTGGTGTCAAAGGGTCCAAGAGAACGATTCTTGAGATGCGCATATATGGCTGTCTTCTACTTCTAATTTCATTCGTTGGGCCGTATCTGATATTCTCCGGAAATGACTCGATTGCATCCATATTTTTTCTAATTGGTTCCTTATTCGTAGCAACATGGTATGTCAGGACTCTTTTTGTGTTGGATCATGATGAAGAGATGGATGACACGGGAAGAATGCCGAAGGCGGCTCGTTCATTCTGGGTGTCCCAACTGTATCTTGGACTCATGTTCCTCATGGCATTATTTGCATCGTCAGGGGATTTTGGCTCGGTTATTGGTTCGATATTGGCTGCTTTGATCATAGTCAGGAGTGAGAAAAAATACTCAGAAACAGGGAATCCATTTGTGTGATTTCCTCCGAATGCTTGAAACACATCCAGTACGGTAGGAAGGACGGCGTAGAAGATGGACGAGCGGGAATTGATCTACGACTGGAACAAAATAAAGCCTGAATTCCAGAGGGATTCGGGCAATCACCCTCATCCTGTATGGTTCGATGATGAGACGCTCAGAGATGGTTTGCAAAGTCCGAGTGCTAGGAATCCTACGATAGAACAAAAAATTGAGCTTCTGGATTGCATGGAAGGACTAGGGATTCAGAAAGTTGACCTTGGTCTGCCGGGCGCAGGCCCATATCATGTTGAGCACATAGATTCGATGCTTGGGCATATGGGGGAGAACGACTACTCAATACGTCCTGGTTGTGCTGTTAGGACTTTAGTTTCAGATATTGAACCTCTTGTCGATCTGCAGGCAAAACATGAACGTCAGATACAAGCAAGTGCGTTTCTCGGTACATCCCCTATTCGCCAATATGCTGAAAATTGGACGATGGACAAAATCATGAAAACCGCGGAAAGGGCAGTTGATTTTGCAATCGACAACGATATTCCTGTAATGTTCGTTACTGAAGATACTACCAGGAGTCGTCCGGAGGACATTAAGGCAGTATACACAAGAGCGATTGAGCTTGGTGCAGATAGGATTTGCATCTGTGACACTTGCGGTCACGTCACTCCCAGTGGGGTACGTAACCTGATGTCATTCATAGAACAAGAAGTGATACCAGACTCAGGTGCAAAGCGTCGCGATATAGAAGTAAATTGGCATGGGCATCAAGATCGCGGTCTCGGAGTTGCAAACAATCTTGCAGCAGTTGAATCGGGGGCCGATGTAATACACGGCACCGCATTAGGGGTGGGAGAGAGATCGGGTAATGCCCCTATTGACCAGACTCTCGTTAACCTAAGCCTAATGGGTGTCATTTCGAACGATCTGACCGGCCTGAACAACTACATGAAGAAGGCTAATGAGTACATCGAAGTGCCATTGCCAAGAAATTATCCGGTCTTCGGAGATGATGCATTTGAGACTGGTACTGGCGTGCATGCTTCTGCAGTCATCAAAGCCATGAAGAAAGGCGATGATTGGCTTGCGGACAGAGTTTACTCGGGAGTACCTGCAGGTGACTTTGGCCTTCGCCAGGTCATACGAATTGGACACATGAGCGGTCGATCAAATATCATACACTGGCTGAATCAACACGGCATCGAAGAGTCTTCGTCACTGGTTGACCACTTATTCAACGTAGCAAAATCGCAAAGAAGACTCATGAGTGATGAGGAGGTCTTCTCTGCAATCAAGACGCACAAAGAAGCGGTCTGATTTTTACCGTGTTCGGAGTCCTGAGGATGTGCGGTACTCAATAGCGATGTCCTTCATCCTGATTTTATCGCCCATTGGAAGCGTGGCTGGGGGATTGGTTTCTGCCGATTCTTCTGACGAGTACGCGATTCTAGAAGAGTTTTCTCCAGTGGTCTCGGCAGCCTTCGAAAGAGCCCTTTCGGATTATGATTCATATGAGGGACATAATGGTAGTTGGATACTTCTGAGTGGAGAGGAAATGGATTTCCTCATCGATGTCCTTCCAAGCGGACATTTGGATGCCGTGGATTGGATGGATGGAACATATGTATGGACGCCCTACAAATCTGCTAAATCTTTGGAAGTACTTGAGAGACTCAAGGATCTAGATTTCATCGAGTTATTCATACCCGATAAGCAGCATCAGAAGACGCCCAGGTTAATCCCAAACGACCCTTATTTTCCCGAACAATGGCACCTCTCCAACACAGGACAGACAGGCGGGTTGCAGGGGGAAGATGTGAACATCACAGGAGTGTGGAACTCCTACAATGGTTCAGGGGTGACCATCTCGATTATCGATGATGGCCTTGATCATGCACATCCGGATCTCAGCCCCAACTATGAGGCCTCGACGTCGTATGATTTCTGCGATTCAGACTCGGATCCCACCCCATCTGGGAACGATGCTCATGGAACCGCTGCAGGAGGAGTGGCGGCAGCCGCAGGAAATAATGGAGTGGACGTCACGGGAGCGGGTTTCGGGGCGAATCTGGCGGGAAGTAGGCTAATTGCATGTTGGGGCGGTGATTCATTGGACGCTTCTGCACTTGGCTACATGCCCCAAGATATTGACATCTACTCGAACTCATGGGGTCCCTCCGATGATGGTGCAACTATTGCGGGGCCGGGCCCATTGACACTTTCAGCAATCGAGAATGGGGCGTACAATGGGCGAGGGGGATTGGGGAACATCTACACCTTCGCAGCAGGAAATGGGCTACAGAATGATGATGACTCGAATGCGGATGGGTTCACAAACAATAGATTCACAATCGCCGTGACAGCAGTGGATCACAATGGTGTACAGTCGTGGTACGCTGAACCGGGAGCGAATATCCTTGTGGCTGCCCCCTCGGAGGGGGATGGTGAAGGCATAACTACAACAGACGTAGCTGGATCTTCAGGATATAACGGGGGAGATGTGACAGATTCCTTCGGAGGGACCTCGAGTGCCACCCCCCTAGTATCTGGTGTTATCTCACTCATGCTTGAGGCGAATGGAAATCTATCGTGGAGAGATGTCCAAGAGATCATAATTCTAACCTCGAAAAAGAATGATGTTAACGATGTGTCTTGGGCAACCAATGGTGCAGGTCATCTCGTTTCGCACAAGTATGGATTTGGAGTCATAGATGCAGGAGCAGCGACCTCCATGGCGTTGAATTGGTCCAACTTAGTACCTGAGTCTAACGCTACGTATGGGCCGACAACGACGTCTCTATCAATCTCTGAAGAGAGCGGATGGGTCGAATCTCAATTCACAGTCACAGACAATATGAGTATCGAGTCGGTAAGTATCATGGTGGATATATCACATTCGAACAGAGGAGATCTCGATATTGAATTGGTGTCGCCTGCCGGGACCACCTCGGTTCTCCGGAGTTCAAATGGAGATACTGGAGATGATATCCAGGATTGGATTTACGGAAGTGTCCATCACTGGGGGGAATATTCTGCAGGTAACTGGACATTGAGGTTAAAAGACTCCTCACCAGGGGTTACAGGGACTCTGAATTCATGGAGCCTGACCCTGCATGGCGTTGATCTTGAGAGCGATCATGATGATGACGGCCTTCTGACAGTGGATGAGATTAACCTTCACGGTACGGACCCATATGATTCGGATACTGATGACGATGGTCTCGATGACGCCTTCGAAGTTGGGAGTGGTACTGATCCACTCGTGTCCGATAGTGATATTGACGGATTACTAGATGGCGATGAAGTGGAAGTTTTCCTCACAGATCCATTGAACTCAGATACTGATGGGGATGGGTTACTAGATGGACAAGAAGTCGCAATCTATGGAAGTGATCCATTGACATTTGATCCGGATGCTGATGGTGATTTGTACTATCATTTCGATGATTGTGACGATTCAGATCCTGGGGTAAACCCCGGTAGACCGGATATTCTGAATGGTATCGATGACGATTGTGATCAGGTAATCGATGAGGGATACAATTTCACCGATAGGGACGGTGACGGATTGAAGGACTGGCCTGAATTCCATATTCATGGTACGGATTATCTCGACCACGATACAGACGATGACGGACTCTCGGATGGAGACGAGATTCTGATTTACTTCACGGATCCCCTGCTTGCTGATGAGGATTCAGACTCTGATGGCAGATATTGGTTCGAGGACTGTGATGACTCAAACCCCCTAGTATCACCAGATGCCCTGGAATATTTGGATGGAATCGATAATGACTGCGATGATGAAGTCGATGAGGACTATCTCGATGCAGACTCCGATTCAGATGGCCTTTCCGACTATGAAGAATTCAATGTACGATTCACCAATCCATTTCATCCCGACTCGGACGGGGATGGCCTTTCGGATGGACATGAAATCAGCATAAGTTCCACGGACCCCCTTGTTTTCGATGATGACGAGGATGCCGATGGTTTCTATTGGTTCGAGGACTGTGATGATCGAGATGCGAACTCGTCGCCCGTTGGAGTGGAAATTTTAGATAAGAAAGACAATGATTGCGATGGTTTTTCCGACGAGGACTTCATTGGCTTGGATAGCGATGGAGATGGTCTTTCAGATTATGATGAGGTACATGTCCACGATACCCAGCCATTAGATCATGATACAGATGATGATTTAATGAGTGATGGAGATGAGGTATTGCTATTCGAAACCGACCCCAAATCATTCGACTCCGATGAAGATATGGACGGATACTACTGGTTCGATGATTGTGATGATCTTGACCCCGAGATAAGCCCTGATGCGGATGAGCTTTGGGATGGTTTAGATCAGAACTGTAATGCTCTGGTGGATGAGGATATCAATCGATTTTCAGAACTCGGGCATACTATCGGCGCTGAGATTGTGTGGGAGGCATCTAATGAGTCCGTGGTCATAATGGCCCCGAGTATCCCAGAAGGAGTCGATGCAACCATGTATTGGTCTTTGAACGGAATTCCACTCAACCAATATGAAACAGGAGATCTTGGTTCAATCGAAATCGGCCCCCTTAGATGTGCTGAAGAGAACGTTCTGAGTAGCCTTTGCGAATCGTCCGAATCACATATGCTTGAGCTCCGCATAGTTGATTCTGGAATTCAGACGATTCTTGTATGGAATCTCGATGTTCGGACTTGGTCTGAACCCCCGACTCTATCTGAGCAATTGTTGGATGTGATTAGCGGGCCTCTTGGATTCGCGATTATCGGTTGCATCCTACTAATTCTAGCAATATCCGTTGCAGTTACTGGAATGGTCTCTAGGAGAAGAGCCGTTCTGAAAGAGGCACTTGAGACGTATGGATTCTCAGAACAACATATTCACGAGACTTCGGCTCCGCAGAATATACCTCGTGCTCCAGATTTCAATCGTGACTGAAGTTGTTGTTTCAATCATCTTCCTCTTCGAGCATCGGATCATCAACGCTGGCCCATCCATCTGGAGAAGGTTCATCTAATGACTCGAGATCTATGTCTTCCGTATCTTCTTCTCGCCAGATTGGATCTTCGAGCACTCCACTAAGCATCAGGACATCGTCTTCGTCTAGTCTACTTTTTATCGTCGATAACCCTCTCTTCAGCGGCAGAAGATGCCCGATGGGAGTTCCGGATGTAACGAATGGATGAGTGGCCATTCCGATCAACAAGCCCCTTCCCGGGGAACGGATCTCTACAGATTCCCTAGCATGCTCTGGGTCAGTTACAGTAGCAACGACTTCATCTGCTTCTATTACAGAGCCTACAGGAGCCAATACATCAAGGAGTCCTCCATGATCTGATCGTATCCATATTGAGCCGGATGCTAAGAGTCTGAATCTTGGGCTACTTGAATATCCTGGGATCATATGCAGATATCGTAGTATGTTCAATATGCCATATGTTGCAACCTGTACAGCATCTGAATCTAGTGAATCTGCACCACCTCCTTCGAATGTTATGCATCCAAGGTCATGTTCATTGGAAACTCTTCTCAGAGAACCTCTTGGCCCGAGGCCATCAAGAAGCACTTCAGTTCCAAAGGCCCTTGCAAGCATACTACTCGGCGGATGGGCAAGATTCGCCCGTATATGAGGCAGATTCGTCCTGCCGCTTGCTGCTGAATGTAGATCGATTATGAAGTCGCTAGTCTTAGCGATGTGTTCCCACAATCTCAAGGCTATTCTCTGTGTGGTATTTCCCCCATCCCTACCTGGGAAGAATCGATTCAAATCTCTTCCATCGGGAATATATCGTGTTCTCCTCCTGTAACCGGGGAGATTGACGATCGGTACTATCCTCAGTGTTCCTGCCATCACACCAGCATCAATCGCCTTGCCTTCCCCAAGTATCTGGCTCGATTGAAGGAAGGTGAGTGCCTGTGGGCCTACCAATTCATTCCCATGTACAGCCCCGAGGAGGGTTACTGTCGGTCCCGGCCTAGTCCCGTGGACAACAGTTATCGGTATCGACCAAGATTCACCGATCTCAGTATCTATCAAGTCGAATGGTATGGTACGGACTACGCCCGGTTTGGTCATTCTACGTTCAATCTTGTGATTCTTCTGACCAGATTTTCGAGACCATGCCTCAGGGCTGGAAGATTTTTCTTCACTTGCGTCTTCAATCTCCCTTCTTCTCCTCTTCGGTATCTGGTTTACCACCTTCAAGGGTGATCTGCGCCTCTTCGAAGCGCGTTTGACTCCCTTTTTGGAATCTTCAGTTCCAGAATCGCCACTCAACGCCCATGGGAGGTGGGGGTCCGAGATAAGTGGCACTGAAGGTGGATTAGTTCCGCAATGATTGAATTCGTATTCTTTTAGACGACGGATATGAGTGATGTAGGCGATGTATCTGTTCAAGAAAAGTATGCTAGTAACAGCATCTGCTTTGGTTGTGGTCCTTCCAATCTAAACGGCCTAAGAATTCGGTCATTTCGTTCGGAAGATGGCCTCATAATGGAATTCGACACTTCGCCCGAGCATCAAGCATTTCCGGGCATGGTGAATGGTGGCATAATAGGGACTCTGCTTGATTGTCATGGTAATTGGGCTGCTGCCATCGCAATCATGGACAGAGATGGTTTGAATGAGCCTCCGTGCACAGTAACTGCTAGTTACACTGTTAATCTAAGAAGGCCGACCCCTTCAGACTCAAAATTGATTATCAGGGCAAAGGCAGTGGATGAATCAAAGTGGGATGATCGAATAAAAATCGAGATGACTCTCGAAGCGGATGGAATCCTATGTGCAGAAGGTAAGGGACTTTTTGTTGCGGTTAAAGAAGGTCATCCAGCATTTCACAGATGGTCTTGATTGAAAATAGATGTCTCATGCATTCGGCATCCTTTAGCGCCCTGACTTGAAGCATGGTCATAATGGAAGTTGGTTCGCAGGTCAGAGTTCGCTCTCTCGGCATTGATCGCAGACTGGCTGAGTCGGTTGAGAATTTACTCGGAATAGATTCTCTCTACCCTCCTCAAGAGGAAGCTCTCAGACATGGCCTGACAGGCAAGAATCTGATGTTGTCTATCCCCACGGCAAGTGGGAAATCTCTAGTTGCGCACATATGCATGCTCCAGAAGGTAATCTCGAGTGACGGCGGGAGGGGGATCTACGTGGTCCCATTGAAGGCATTGGCTAGCGAAAAGCACGAAGAGATACAAGCGCTATGCGAAGGAGTTGGCCTCAAAGCAAGTCTTGCTCTTGGAGATAGAGGAGAGGAGATGGGCTCCCTACATGACTGGGACATTCTTGTCTGTACTAGTGAGCGTCTTGATTCTCTAATTCGGACCCGTCCAAATTTTCTAGATAATGTGGAAGCAATCGTGATTGATGAGTTCCATCTTCTTGATGACCCTGGCAGGGGCCCTACGCTCGAGATCATAATTGCCAGGATAAAGCATGAGAGGCCTGGGTGTCAGATCATAGCTCTATCAGCTACCGTTGGAAATTCAGATTCAGTGGCGAATTGGCTCAAAGCCAATCTGGTAAAATCTGAATGGCGTCCTGTGGAGCTTCAATCGGGTACTGTGAATGGGCTAGGCCTGAAGATTCACAGAATAGATGGGATGATTGAGAGGGATCTGCCCTCGCCTAGAGAAATATCTGGCAACCCAAATCAGAATCTTAGAGCATTGGTGCTCGATGCGATGGAGACTGGCGGACAAACTCTCATATTCGTAAATTCAAGGGCTTCAGCGCAAAAAGAGGCTCGAGAATTATCTAAACATATCAAGCGTATTTCCGAAAGAGAAGGGAATGAAGATATACGATCTCAAATAGAAAATTGGGAGAATATTTCGAAGTCGATTGCTGGTGCTAGCGAGGGGACTACCATGAGCAAGGCATTAGCTGAATCTGTTTCAAGAGGAATTGGATTTCATCATGCTGGTCTTTCCTCTCGGCAGAGGAGAATCATAGAAGATTCATTCAGAATGGGTAATTTGACGGCGCTAGTGGCCACTCCGACCCTGGCACAAGGAGTGAATCTACCTTCGAGAAGGGTCGTGATAAGGGACCATAGGAGATGGAATTCCGCTGCAGGGGGATCAATGCCGATCAGAGCAATCGAAGTCCGCCAGATGCTAGGAAGGGCCGGTAGGCCCGGTTATGATCCTCATGGTGAAGGCATGATATTGGCTAAGAATTCGGATGAGGAGCAGTTTATTGTGGATCGATATTTACTTGGAGAAATTGAGCCGATTGTCTCCAAACTTGCAAATCCGAATTCATCCATCGCCGAGGAAGATCCAGCCCTATTGACCCATCTGTTGGCATTGATAGCGACGGGGGGCTTGAATGACAGATTCGCATTGGGCTCATTCCTAGCTCAAACATTTCTTGCAGATTCCCTGGATAATGAGGAGATGGAATCGAGGATCGACCGGTCAATCGCATGGTTGGCAGACAATGGCATGATAGAAAGAGCTGGGGAAGATCGTAAAGTCGCTGAGAGAATATCTGAGATTGAATATTCAGAGGAGTCGGAAGAAGACTGGGGGGATGATCTTCCGGATTGGGCAAAGGTTGCAGGAGGGTTGGTAAGAGTTGAGAATATTCAACGGGAAGCATTGGAAAGACGCGTAATAAGTCCGAGAAAAGGACCTGCTGTCTTCGGATTCAGTCGTGCGAGTGATGTTGAAAGGGCAGTGCCGGAGTCACCTGAATCCCTGTCGATGACGTATCGGGCAACAGGACTTGGAAGAACCGTGGCAAGACTGTATCTCAATCCGATTTCAGGCCGGATAATATCTGATGGCCTGTCTAGAGCTGGCGCCATTCTCTCAGGTGTCGATGATGTAGGGCAGATTACTCCGTTCTCACTCATCCATCTAGCGATTTCAACGCCCGATTTTCAGAAGCTATGGGTAAAGCGGAGTGAGCTTGAGGACATGGAAATTCGATCGAGCATCCATGACCGAGAAAGGCTCATTTCGCTTGATGTTACTGAGGAGCTTGAACGAGTTAAATCTACTTCAATGCTATTAGATTGGATTGAGGAACGATCGATGGGCGAACTAGAGTCCTCGTGGGGAGTTCAACCAGGAGATATTAGATCTCGAGTAGATGGTGTGGAGTGGTTACTGAGGTCGTCAATCAGGATACTTGCAGAGTCTTCTGAGAATATTGTGGATAGTGGTTCAATTGCTGATTCGTTAACTGAACTTCTTGGGGAGATACAAATCAGAATTAGACATGGGTGTAGATCTGACATAATTCCGCTGGTTTCGATTCGTGGAGTTGGTAGGTCAAGAGCTAGAGACATGATTGAGAAGTTGTCTCTGGAGTCAGTTAGCGATGTTGCATCGATGACTGATTCGGATATCAACAAGCTATCTACGCTCCAGGGTTGGAGTGTCAAATTGGCCACCAATATCAGGAAAGAGGCGTCTTCAAAAATTAAAGGAATGAGTGGCAAGGCTTGATTTTGAGTGACGTTCTGGGACCGTCATGACTACCATGGTTCCATGGTTCCCGATATGGGGAATACGCTTCCATGAACCTATTATCATCCATGACCTTCTTGGGTCCCTGCATGAATGGAGGGCCAGTGAAAGGTGGGGTTTGATAGGCGATGGAGTCGTTGCCAGTGAGAATCATGCCTGGTCAGCATGGACGGCACTTAGGAGGCTGGAATCCCGTGGAGAAAGTGTGGCCAGAAGCCCTGAAACGGAATTTATGAGAATTGTTGGCGGGACAAGACAAATCACTGAGGGAATCAAGCGTTCTGGTTTAGGCGAGGGAGATTCACGTGCTTGGCTGTTCTATCTTCCTGAAGAGTCGAATGGTTCGCCACTGCATGAAATGAATATCTCGCGGGAATACTACAACGATCTCAGCGACGATGCTGAGTTATTGATTGGGCATCTAGGAGGGGTATTGATTCCTGAACGTCCGATTCCAACAATTAGTGGCCTAAGAAAGATCAAGGGTTCTGTTGGTGAGAGTGAGTTTGTATCTCTTGAGGAGGCATTCATAGTACATCTTTCTAATTCAGTCATTAACTGAATCAGTCAATCTGATAGGTGAGTCTGTTCTGGGATGTACGATGTCCAGATTCCTTGGCTATGGGAAATGCTCTGTATGCGGTGTCGGTTGCACTCCTAACAACTATGTTGATCACGCTGGAGTGCGCTACTGCTCCGCTTGCTGGATTGAAAAAGAAAATCCCGATCATCCGGACTTGGAAAAAATAAGAGAAACGGTTCAAGAAGCGGCCAAGAAATGGAAGCGTCAAAAGTATTCTAGAGAGGATGGGCCACTTCCGATCGGACCCTACTCCCATCGCAATTGAGGAATGAAGATGTTTCCTCTCGCAGATGATTTCAATGCCACCTCATGGAATGATTTGGAGCCTGTGACGACGAATCTTCTGGAGCGTCCGATTGAAGATGCAGATGATTTGGAATCTCTTTTCAAAGATATATCCGACATGGCAGAGCATGTCTCGGAAGCCGGTGCAAAATTGTACATCGGGATGACTTGCGATACTGAAAACGAAGAGAAGCAATCTGCTTTCATGTCATTCGTGGAAAATATACGTCCAAAAATGTCAGAGGTTTCCAATAAGATCGATTTGAAAATAGCAAGCCTTGACTTCCTAGGGAGCCTTCCAGAACGTTATGATCTAATTCTGAGAAGTATGCAGAATTCGATTGAAATATTCAGGGAAGAGAATATCCCCCTATCCGTGGAATGTACGAGGCTATCTACGGAATATCAGAAGATTACTGGTGCGATGACTGTGGAATTCGATGGCATGGAGCGTACGATGCCTCAGATGAGAAAATTCTTGGAATCCAATGATCGCGATATTCGACGTCTGGCATGGACGAAAATCAGAGAGAGGAGAATGATCGATTCAGAAAGAATATCTGAAATCATGGACGACTTAGTCCGCATAAGGCACACTATAGCCATTAATTCAGGATTTGAAAACTATGTAGACTATGCATTCCGTTCCATGGAGAGGTTTGATTATACTCCGAAAGATTGTCTAGCGTTTCATGAGGCTGTAGAGATTCATTGTATGCCTTTGATTCACAGTATAAATGAAGAACGTCGAAATGGTTTCGGGTACGATGAGTTGATGCCCTGGGACGTTAACGAGAAGTCGGGAGATTCTCCCGATATTTTTGGAAGGCCCCCTCTACAGCCTTTCGAAGAAGTGGATGATTTGGTATCAATCACATCGAAAGTCTTCTATTCGCTGTCTCCTGAATTGGGTGAAATGTTCAATCGACTGATTGAGGGTGAAGTTCTGGATCTTGACAGCAGGAAGGGGAAGGCCCCCGGGGGGTACCAATATAATTTGGAAAAAACAGGACTGCCTTTCATTTTCATGAATGCATCAGGTCAGCAGGGCGATGTAGAGACCATGATTCATGAAGCTGGACATGCTTTCCATACGATGTATTGCAGTCATCATGACCTCATACAGGATCGTAACTATCCAATCGAATTTGCAGAGGTTGCTTCGATGTCAATGGAACTTCTTACTCAACCCTATTGGGATGAGTTCTATGACTCGAAAGAAACCACGGATCGTGCGAGGAAGATGCATCTTGAGGCCATTATCGGTCTTCTCACATGGATATGCAGAATTGATGCATTTCAACACTGGATGTACTCAAATCCAAACCATACACGCGAGGAGCGCTCGGAAGCATGGCTTGATCTTAGAGCGAAATATGGGCCTGGGACAAACTGGAATGGATTCGAAGAAGACGAGGCGCTCTTTTGGCAGACTCAAGGCCACTTATTCGGGGCGCCTTTCTACTACATTGAATACGGCATTGCTCAACTTGGGGCTTTGCAAATTTGGATGACTCAGCTCGAAGATCCGGAGAAGGCTCTGAATGATTATGCGAATGCCATGAAACTCGGTAATACGCGTACGCTTCCTCATCTTTTTGAATCAGCAGACATCGAGTTGAGTTTCGATGAGAGGCATATTGGGAGTCTCGTAAGTTCAGTCAGAAACTCGCTCTCTGAGCTTTCTGTTTGACCGGTTACTCCCTGATTCCTTCTGCTGTGACTGTGAATACAGCTTCGCCCTCTGGAAGATTGTGGCTATCAATTAGTCTGGCTATTCTCCTGCCGCCCTTTGACTTACGCAAGTAAAGCCTGAATGTGCTTGCATGGCCCACAATATGTCCACCAATCGCCTTAGTTGGATCTCCCCACATTGTCCCTGGATTCGACATCACCTGATTTGTAACAAGTACGAGTGCGTTGTTCACATCGGAAAGTTGCTTGAGTTCTTTGAGATGCTTGTTCAATTTCTGTTGTCTGTCTGCGAGCATGCCTCTCCCAACGTACTCAGCTCGGAAATGGCTGGTCAGTGAATCGACAATGACCATCTTAACATCGATGCTTTTCGACATTCTCTTGATCTCGTCCACGAGTAGCATCTGATGGGCAGAGTTGTATGCTCTCGCAACATGTATTCTGTCCAATACAGCATTAGGGTCTAGTCCCGCTCCTTCTGCCATTTGAGCAATTCTTTCAGGTCTGAATGTGTCTTCTGTGTCTATGTAGAATACTTCTCCATCAAATCCTCCTTGAGCAATTGGCAAGATCGTATTGACTGCGAGTTGGTGTCCTATCTGTGTCTTCCCACTGCCAAACTCTCCAAAGACCTCGACAATAGCCTGGGTCTCAAAACCACCTCCGAGAAGTTCATCGAGAGCGGCGGCTCCAGATGTCAATTTTTGGACTTGAGAACGGCGTTCGAGAAGAGAAACCCCACTTACGAAACCACCGACATTTACCATCTTCTTAGCACCTGCAATTATTTTCGATGCGACAGCTTCGCCTAATTCTGCTTGGTCGCCGAGTTCTTTCGGGCTCATGACTGCAATAGTCATGAGTTCGTCGAATCCTGCTTCTCTGAGTTTCTCTGCAGTTGCTGGCCCTACGCCTGGTAAATCTTCGATGCCTGGTTCTTCATCTTCAGCATCGATTACTATCTCTTCGTCTTCGATTTTCTGTGTAGTCTTCTTTGTTGCCATATCCTTCTCTCAGCAACGAGGGTATATGAAACACGCATTGACCCTTGTTTACTAGAATTGTATTTTTCAACATGCAGATGGCTCTGAGTCTATCGAATATTCACTTTCAACTCACGTTCACTTTGAAATGGATGTGGTAGCGGATGGTGGATTTGAACCACCGGTCTCCGGGTTATGAGCCCGACGAGATAACCTGACTACTCCAACCCGCTGCTTGTTCGCTGTGCCATCGCTTATTTGAAGCGAGCGGGGAGATAGAATGTTATTCTCATAATGAAAACAGTATTGTGATGGCTGCATTACGGTGACATTGGAACCACACATGACCGGCCATATGCTGATTCAAAATGCATCGTTAGTTTTGCCTGATGGAGTAACAAGGGGAGACCTTCGAGTTACTAATGGTTCAATCGCCACTATTGCGCCTGGTGGAGGTTTAGAACCGCAAAATGGCGAGTACACTATCGATGCCACGGGATTACATCTACTCCCGGGCGTTATTGATCCACATGTACACTTCAGGGAGCCTGGTCAGCCGGAAAAAGAAGATCTTCGGAGTGGGAGTCGCGCTGCTGCTGCCGGTGGTGTGACTGCATTCATGGATATGCCAAATAACATACCCAATGCTACTAATCGGGCAACTCTCGAGGCAAAAATTGCCTTGGCCGCGAAGAAAACTGTAACTCATCATGGTTTCTTTGTTGGTGCGACTAAGGACAATGTGGGCGATTTACAAAACGTAGAAGGGATGGATGGCGTTTGTGGAATCAAGGTTTTCATGGGGAGCAGTACAGGAGATCTGCTTGTCCATGAACAAAAGCATCTGGAAAATATCTTCTCCAATACGGGAGGAATCATTGCAACACATGCGGAAGATGAAAATCGGCTCCAAACTCGAATAAGCGAGTACGCACATCGCACGGATATTGCAGCTCATGCTGAATGCCGAGATGTGGAGTGTGCTTTCCTAGCAACGAAGCGCGCGGCCGGTCTGGCGCGCGATTATGACCATCGACTACATATCGTACATCTTACCAGCGCTACAGAAGCAGATTGGTTAGTGGGAAATAAAGGCGATTTGATCACAACCGAAGTTTGTACCCAGCATCTAACCTTTGACCAAGATGATGTTGAAGAACTGGGCGTTAGAGCCCTGATGAATCCTCCAATCAGATATACAGAGGATAAGGAGACCCTCTGGAAGCGTCTCAAAGACGGCACCATAGATTGTATTGTGACAGACCATGCCCCGCATACATTGGAAGCCAAATCAGCTGGTTTCCCCAGAGCTCCGGCTGGAATGCCGGGGGTTGAAACATCACTGCCTGTGATGCTCACTCACGCAGTAGGTGGGAAATGTAGTGTCAGAGACGTAGTGAATTGGATGTGTGAAGGGCCAGCAAAAGTCTACGGAGTAGAGAAGAAGGGATCGATAATAGAAGGATATGATGCTGATTTGACACTGGTTGATCTGGAGACGCACCGAATCGTCTCTGATGAAGATACATGGACAAAGGTAGGATGGACGCCCTATGCGGGAAGAGAGCTTACAGGATGGCCAATATACACCATCGTAGATGGAGAAATAGTTCACAGACGAGAGGTCGGGGGATCTCTAAAAGGGATATCTGTGGCTGAACCTGGTTCTACTGGAAGGGTATTGAAGTTCAACCAATTCTAATCTTGGCAGGAATCTCCTTCAGAGCCATCTGGACATGGTTCATCTTCTCCCGAGGACCCGTTTGACTCCTGTTCAGACTCTTCTTCCCCTACATCTTCCACATAGTGCGATCCGGGGATTAGCATATCTTGCATGTGAGTCAGATCAGCGGTACTGTGGATTGTTACGCCCAGAGTGGAGAATGCATAGATGTAGTCTCCCATGAATATCGACCGACGGATACTGGTGCTATAGAACCACCAATTCGGTCCATCATCGTCGTTGTAGAACGATGAGTGGTCTATTTCACCATGTTCAGATAAGCTCAGATTTTCCGTATCTACATCAATCAACTTTAGCATCGAAATGTGTTCATAGCCGCCGTCATAGTAGTTTTCGTCATACACGTATCGATAAGTGGATAGAGGTACTGCAAGCATGTTTTCTGGCGCCCAATATGTGAATGCCTTGTGTTCGTATGTTGCTTCCGACCATGACCATGACCATCCGCAGGTACGGATATTTTGGCAGTCATCATCCGCGTAAACTGGCGATATCGGCAGGGAGTCAGCCAATGTCGGATTCGTTGGATCGCTGACGTCGAAGAGTGAAATTTGAGTCATGGACCAATCGAGTCCAAGACCGTCATCGCCCGGTCCGATTCCGATTGTCAGAAGGGTGTTCTCATCAACAGGATGGATGTATGTTGAGACTCCGGGAACCTCCAACTCACCCAGTATGATGGGGTTGACAGGATCAGACAGGTCTAGAACCCAAAGAGGGTCTATGGTTTCGAACGTGACGAGGTATGCTCTGTCTCCCATGAATCGGGCACTCCATATTCTCTCTCCATCGGCTATTCCCTCGATTATGCCAATCTGATCTAAATCACCAGATGAAGTTGGTTCTAGAATAGTGACTCTGTTGGATGGACCGGTGAATACGGGTTCGTCGGTTTCCGAATCTATAGAATCCGATATCCACCAACGCCCCCACACATCGGTAGTCGAGGCAACTCGGACGACCCCTTGAAACTCGGATATTGAAAACTGATCTTGGACGGTTCCAGATACTCTGCCAGACGCAACATAGGATGTTGTTCCTGGTTGGGAGATATCGAATACGTGGATATTAGTTGCATCCTCATATTCGTCGTTGCCCCAAAACCACCACCAGTCATTTGCAGGTTCAGCGAAAACCAACGCGTCAGGTGAAGCATACACGTGGGCCCATGATGATGCTATATGATCGACCTCCATGGACACATAATCGTTTGATATGTCGAAGGTTGTAATGGATAAGAAGCCCCGGGCCACGCTGTCGGACGATGCCGCATACTCGTTGCATTCACTAACAGAATATGGTAGAGTGATCACATTGTCCCCGTCCATTACATATCTCTGAGGGAGAAGATCTTCGAGTGTTAGCATCAGGATTCTATCACGATTATCGGACAATGTCTGTAGAAGAGAAGAATTCCAGACGTCCATTCGCTCATACACATCTTCAATGGACCAGTATTCGTCTGGAAGAGTAACGTAATACTCCAGACCCCAGACATCCATCTGTGCATGGGTAATACTTCGTACTGTGCCGTCTACCAAGCGAGCAGTGTTGTAGTTTCCTTCCAGATACAGCTCATGTTGGATGGAGGGGGAATTTCTATCGCTTATATCGATGATTGAGTACTTTACCAAATTAGATCGATAATGTTTGTAGACATAATCAGAATTCGGATAGGTGTATTCCCTGGTGAGGATGGGCATCAAGGGATGGCCTTCTTCTAGCTGCCATCCATACACGGAGGAGGCGACCACCATGGTATCTCCTTCAATCATCATTGACATCGGATTTCCTTCGATTTGCATCGTACTCAGGAGGTTGATCTGGCCAAATTCAGGTATTCCCATGATCAACAATAGTGGTCCATTGAGCATGTATGTATGGAAACCATCTGTCTTCAGGAAATCCGCCTCATCTACACCAGATTCCTGGTTATTGGTTCCTGAATACTCGCCTTCCCTTGATGGAGATGATTCAGTGTTGCTGTCCAGAGCGGTGTCTGCTCCTTCCGCCATGGCATCGTCAAACGGGAATCCTCCGAAATCCCGTAGGATTGGGTTAGCCCAGTGCCAGTAAGATTCCTGATCGAGCCTTACGGCCATCTCATCTAGGAGGTTCTGTTGGAGTGTCTGTAGCAATGAGTCGCAGTCATTGAAATTTTGAAGCACGGCGCTGGATCTGGATTTTTCTGATAATTCGAGTCTAGGATAATCGTCATCAGAGGGCCATATTCCATCATCAGAATCCACCGATGCGAGGCATCCTTGCATCATAAGAGCGAGTATCACGGCGATTGTCGAGATGCGCTTCATAGGGCTAACTAGGAACTTGGAGGATATGAACAACATGGTATTATGATTTGATGAATTTAGTGTATTTTGATACAGACGTTTTACCAAGGTCGACCGTGAGCCAACGTTGTATCGGAGGTATTGCGAGCATGGCTGAATCAAGTGGAATGGATGTTAGTGAGGAAGACTTGCTGATATCTGCGAGGACAGTAATTCATTCCTGCATGGAGGTTAGAGAGCATGAGAACGTGCTTATCGTAACCGACACCAAGACGACTAAGATTGCAAGAGCGGTGTATGAGGCGTCTTCTGAAGTGACTTCAAGAGTACTAATGATGATGATGCCGGAACTCGAAGAGCAAGGGATTGAGCCGCCTTCCCCGGTATCCGATCTGATGAAGAGGCAGGACGTGATATTCCTCCTGACCACGAAGTCGATGACACACACTAGGGCAAGGGCTGCGGCCTCAAGAGAGGGTGCAAGAATAGCATCAATTCCAGGAGTTGGGGTTGAGTCATTTGCCAAAGGCGGATTTACAGCGGATCACAACGCAATGGCGACTGAAATCTCGAGTATGGGTTCCAGGCTTCGAAGAGCGCGTGAAGTCAGAGTCACAAGTTCGCTTGGAACTGATTTACGCTTCCAATCGGGAAGTAGATGGATACTAGAGGATACAGGTATTTGCACCCGTCCGGGGCAAGTCACAAATCTGCCTGCTGGGAGAGTATTTGTCATGCCCAAGGAGGGCACTGCCCAAGGAAGGCTCATTCTCGATGGGTCATGGGAAGGCAATGAGCTTGAGAAGCCGCTGCAGATTGTGATCAAAGACGGGTTGTTATCATCTGCAACGGGTGATTCTATTTCTGCAGACATTGAATCAGAATTCGAATTGGCATCGGAGGGAATGCGATCGGGCAGGGGGCATCTTGTCAGAACCTTCTCAGAGTTCAGTTTCGGCATGAATCCAAGGGCCAAGAGGGGTCTCGGTCTTCTTGAAGACCAATGCTGGAGAGGGGGTGCTATGTTTGCGTTTGGCAATAATGTGGGTCTTGGTGGCTCTGCAAATGTTACCAACAATGTCAGGGGGCTCCTCATCGAACCAACGATTGAGATTGATGGTAAGGCCCTCGTCGTTGATGGAAAATACGTATCGAGGTCTAGGTAATGCGCGCTGTGTTGTGGCTTAACTCCAATGGGCCATCTGAGGATATTCGGAGATCGATTATCTCTGAAGCCGACCTGATAGTGGGAATCGACGGAGGCAGTGACCGGGCACAAAGGGCTGGCGTCCAAGTTGACCTTATTCTCGGCGATTTGGATTCGATAGAAGATTCACATGAAGGAGTTGAGAAGATTAAATTGAAAAATCAGGAGTCCAGTGATTTTTCAAAGGCGATTCAATATCTGTACGATAAAGGATATGATCAGATGGATGTGATTGGGATAGAGGGCGGATGCGAAGGACATCAACTGGGGATATGGGGGTCAGTCGTTGAGGCACCGGATGAAGTCACAATGAGGCTTCACTCCAGTCAAACTGTGAGTCATAGAGTTGCTCCTGGTTGTATTGATTTTTTGATCGATATTGAACCTGGAAAACAATTCTCAGTTTTTGCTCTTGAGCCTTGTAAATCTGTTACCCTAAAAGGTGGAAGGTGGTCGATCGAAGACGAGTTTTTCTCACTCTCGACAAGAGGGTTACACAATGTCTCGGAATCGTCACTGCTCAGAGTCTCGACTGATGGAAACATGATCGTTGTCGTCCACAGATGATGGTGGATTTCTCGATAGCATAATTGCAATTGGGAGTGTACGCTCATCTGACTCGAGCAGAATCTTCATTATGACGGCCAGTGGTACGCCGAGGATCATTCCCGTGAGACCCCACGCCCAATACCAGAAAGCCACCAAGGACAGCAGGACTATGGGCGACATATCCAACCTCTGTCCGGCTAACTGGGGTTCCACGATGCTCCCCCAAAGCTGTTGATTTGCAACTAGGATGAACACGACTGCTAGGAAACCGGCTGGTTCCAGTATGATGAATGCAAGAATGACTGGTGGTATGAATGAAAGAAGCGCGCCGAGATAGGGTATGAAATCTAGAAGGAACACCAAGAAAGCCCAGATGAATGCCCCGGGTATGTCGAATAAGGTCAATGCAACACCTGCAATGACTGCCTGCCCGAAAGCGACGGTTGCCTTTGTTTTGATGTATACGTTGATGTTTCGCTCCGCCTTACTGGCAATATTGTCGAAGCGTGCCGATTCATCGGGGAAGGCGGCCATGATTCTTCTTGGAAGGGATTCGGCTTCTAGGATGATGAAAGCCAAGAAAATCAGGACAGTTAGAAGATTCGCAGTGAATGAAGCTAGAGAGCCTATGAACTCAGTTACTAGACGATTGATCTCTTCAATTGATACCACTGTTTTCAAACCAGCAAGATCAATGCTATACCCGTAGAATTCTACCCCTTCCAACTGCTCGATTCGTTCGTTGAATATGGGCGATAGACTGTCAACCTCGCTTGAGAATTCAGATAGACTGGAGTATAGTATCTGACTAACAAGAAGTATGCCTCCGAGGAAAGTGACTAAGATTGCGCTATACGACAACAGTGGATGCCCGAATCTATCTTCAAGCCATGATGCAGGGGGGCGTATTGCGAAAAACAGGAATATAGCTACAACCATTGGCTGAATGATTGTTGAGAGTTGCTTGATAGCGATTATTACGACGAACAGCAAGACGGCCAAGTTGGTCGCAGTGCGCAATCTGAGTCCGCTTGTACCTAGCCGCGTGTCGCCACTCATACCACTGACTCAAGGCGTGAAGAAATGAAGTGTTCGCCGGCATAGAGGTCACCACTAGTCGTTAAGTGGGAGAAATCAGTGGAAGGGGCATGGCCGACGACAGCGTAGACGTGCGCGTCGATGTTGTTATACCGACGAGGAACGAAGAAGCAGCCATTGTTGATACAATCAAATCAGTACCCACTGGAAAATGGTGTCGTGAGCTTGGATTCATAGTTGTGGATGGAAACTCAAAAGACAAAACAAGAGAGTTGGCAGAGAATGTGGGTGCCAGGGTTCACTTGGAGGAGAGGAAAGGGTATGGACGGGCCTACAGAACAGGATTTGCTCTCTCTGATGCGGACATAATTGTGACAATGGATGCTGACTGCACATATCCTGGAGAAGAGATTCCTTCTCTAGTCAAGATGCTGATTGACGAGGATTTGGATTTTATCACGTGCGACAGGCTCTCAAAGGCAGAGGATGGCTCTATGTCGATGCTCCATAGTCTCGGGAATAAGACTCTCACCTTCTTTACCAGGCTTCTCTTCTTCGCACCCATTTCAGATTCACAGAGCGGTATGTGGGTCTTCAGACGTAGCATTCTTGATCGCAAGGATCTCCGACCCAAGCACGACGGAATGGCGATGTCTCAAGAGTTCAAGATTCGGTGTATGACGAAATTAGCAAGCAACCGAAGAAGAGAGATTAGCGTGCCATACAGGTCGAGAGTTGGCGATGCTGAAATTAACACATGGAGAGACGGGCTTGGCAACCTTTTGTCACTGTTCACCCTTAGAATGGGGCTAACCAGGGAAAGGACTCCATGGGGTCTTGACGATATCTGACTATTCGAACGCTTCATCATCCGGATTAGAAGTAAATCCGCCCCATGATTCGATCATTTCTATGTCTGCTAACGTAGAGGCTCGTCTTGAACGACTGACGGCCAAGCCGATTACCCCAAGAAGGGCCACTGCCGCAGCACCCCATGTCAGAATGCTCTGAATTATTTCTGAATCCGAATCATCATCCTCTATCGGGATAGTGACTGTAAGCGTCGGACTTACGGTGTCGCCATCTCTGGCCCATACGTCGATTCTCATCCAATCACTATCATCAGGCGACACTTGGACATTCCTTGTCCAAACCCCGTCATCAGGCACTGAATCTCCAAATGCCCCGTCATCGTTCAATTCGATCACGGTGGGGTTTCCTGAAACTGTTATCACAGCTGATACCTGCTCAGATGTTCCATCAAGATCGACTAGGGATACTTGTATCCTTATCGTCTGGGCCTGTTCGCTGTTCAGACTGTCTGGAGAAACTGAAAGAGAAGAGAGGAATGGGGCACTCGAACCCACCATTATTGAGATGGAGTCTTGATCAGATGCTCCTCTAGAGTCTTTCGCGGTTAGTACGATAACATGCTGCCCAGGTGGTAGATTGGCCTCTATAATAGGGTCGGAACCAAGAGTTGTTCCATCAGCAAGAGTCCATTCCAAGAGTAATAGATCGCCATCATAGTCCACGGTCCCCGTGGAGTCGAGCAGAACTCGATCGCCAGGGGGGAAGAAGCGTCCATCTTGGGGGGATGCTATGGTTACGACGGGAGCGCTTGGAAGAATTTGTAAAGACATTTCACTGGTTCTTGAGAGTCCTGTGGAATCCTCCAGGATGATTGTGAGATTATGCTGTCCCGTTGAAAGATGTCTTTCATGAATTTGATTGGGATTTACTCCTTGTAATATGGGAGTTTCCAACACATCAGAATAAATCGTCATAGAGAAGGGATTTGCATCCATATCAAACGAGTTGCGAAGATCGAAGACTACTTTCTCGTTTGATTTTGAAGATGCTCCGTCTTCTGGGCTATCTATCACTATAACAGGGGCAGAGGGGGAAACAGTGACATTAACAAATGAATATGCAGGATTTCCTAATCCATCATCCACGGTGAGAGATATGAGATGATTTCCCTCTGGAAGCCGCGATTGGAAGCTCCATTCGGTTGAAAGCGGTTCCAATTGGCCATTGAGATTCCACATGACGCTGACTAAATCATTTGAAGACTCTCTTGTGGAGCATAGTAAGCCCCACCCCTCTTGAGGGAGTTCTAAACAGTGTAAATCTTGATCTCCTGATCCGGTTGCACTGAATCCAATCAGATTTGAAGAGTCTGTCGCGTAACCCTCGTGAGGAAATGCAATTACGGATCTTGGGTTTGAATTAGTGACTTCAATTTCTACCTGATCGTACGACTTCCGGCCCGTGTTCTCCGGGCTGTTGTCCCATGCACTCAACGTTAGCAGGTGCAAACCCTTCGAAAGTCGTCCTTGCCACGAGTTGCCATCAGACACCTCAATTCCAGACCATATGATTCCGTCCAAATTAGATTCTATTGAAAGATGCAGAGTATCTCCTTCAGGATCAAAGGTTCCTTCGAAGCTTATATCCAGCATATCTTCAGATGTTGTTCCTAATCGAGTGATTGAGTGATTTATCTCAGGCAACTCATTGAAATGATCGACGGTAAAGGTCCATGAGACTGGCTGGTTTGAGCCGTCGTACACGGATACTGTTGCGGTGAATGCATCTTCCGATGGATCAAAGCCGACCGAGAAGACCGAATTACATGGCGGGCTGAGAGATATGTTCCCACCGTAGCTGGTTCGAATCCAACACTGGAGAGAGTCGTCTTCTGGGTCATAAGTCCCAGATAAGTCGACGGTCGCATTTCTTGTCATACCGAGACTCATGACTCCGAACGGAGAGATTTGAGGAGATGCTTCGACAGTTACAGAGGGCGGGAGGTTGAGTAATTCGATTGAACGTTGTTCGATTGAACACAGGCCTGTCGAGTCACAGACTTCGAGAGTGATTGTATGTTGGCCGTCACTTAGATTTGGAGCGGCCTCCTGTCCACTATTCGCTGTTATATACGACGATACTGTGGATGGTCCCGCTAGGATACCATCAATCGAACTTGACCATAAGTATGTGAGTGGGTCGTCATCCATATCCCATGAATGAGTGGCATTCAGTATGATCTCGTCTGAGCTCCCGAATACCGATCCATCCAGTGGTGAGTCCCAGACAATGAATGGGGGTTGATTAGGTAAATCAATTTCACATACCATCGAAATATCTTGATTGAGAAGCATGGTATTCGTCGAGTTGCTGTGGCCATCGTAGGAGCAAGCGCCCTGTACACTGGCTACAGGAGACCAGCCTGCACTGTTATTCCAGGTTCGACCCACATACGGGCCGATATTTGACCTACCAGAATAGGGTAGGACTAGGTTCTGGTCTTGCTGAAGTGAATCAAATGAGAGGTTCAAGTCTGCATATGGTATCCCATATCCGTTCTGATTGACTGCCTCTGCTTGAATCATCCAGGAGATGTTTAGCAGATCGTCATCATCGTCTGATGATGGCTCGGTAATGGGCGAGGAAGAAATCCAATTCACGATACTTCCTGATGAGAGATTTAGAGAAGATGGTCCGATTAATTCGACATCACTCAGAGATACGGTTGTTGAATGGAATGAAGGCTGATTTTGAGTTGTGCAATTAAAGATTACATTCCTGATAACCATAGATTCGAATCCCGAGAATGAGGCACATCCGCTAGTTCCTGTGATCTGACTGTTGATCATACTCGATTCTGATGGACTAGAGGGAGACCACTCTAGCCCCCCAGAGATACCGGATATCGATACATCAAGAAGATGGGCGTCGATTGACTGCATTACGACAGCAGGACTGATTGAATCTGTCTGCAAATCTGCTCCGTGGATTAAAATTGGACCATTTCTCTGAAGGTTGGCCCCATCTCCAGATATTGCAAGTCCGGATAACGGGGAAACAGAGCGGATTCCAATCAGCTGCAAATCTATGCTATCGACTATGGAAAAACCCACTGCATCCCCATTGGATGTGCAGTTTACACAACTCACATTCTTACCCGAACTGATAAAATCGTTTGAACGGATAAATGAAAATCCTGCTCCCTCTGAATTTATCGTCGCAATAGCGCCATTTCCTGAAGTAAGAGCATCCTCTATCCAAACATTGGATGAATCCATGATTCGTACACCAGAGAGTTGATTCATCGAGGATGTGAGTCCCACTACCTCTGGATGGAACTCTCTGACATCGATACCTACGCCACCATTCTGAGTGGTTGTCCAATTGTATCCAGCTGCCCCTCCCTTCCAAAGTAGGATTCCAGAACCCTGCGCGCCCGTCACGCTAATGTCATCCAAGGTTACAGGCCAGCTAGCACTTCTGAGATAGATGCCGGCCTTTTCCCCCGGGCCTGATCCGGGATTTCTTGAGCCATCATCGGAAGATGTGATGTCTCTGAATACAGATGTGCCATCAATCATGTATGCCTTAAGTCCTGTAGCGTAATTCGAAACTAGATTCAAACCTTCGATAAATGCGCCACTGGTGTTTAGTTCAACAGCTGCAGTGGCGAAGCCCTGTGTTTCTGAGTCGGGCCCCCCAGTTCCCGAAACAGTAGCATTCCTGATAATTGCATTCACATTCAAATCATTCCATTTAGATCGATTGTACTGTTCAACCATGATTCCACGATACTTCGAATTAGAGACGGTGATATTCTCCAAAGTAGGGCGTGTCGTGAATCCCTCAGATATGTGACGTACGAAAATCCCATTATCCGATTTCTCTATCTCTGTGTCTGATATCAACAAAACGGAATCTTCAACCCATATTCCTGAAGAAACAGCAAGAGTTGCTCCACTGACATTAGTGATTGATAGATCTCTGATCACTCCGCCAGAACCGCCCCATACATTGAGTGCTCGAGTGACTAGACTGTCAGCCAGTAAGCCGTCTACTAGGGGAGCGCTTCCACTTCCCAATGATAGACCGATACCATATCGCCATGTCCCAGATATCCCATGTACGTCTTGTCCGCCTCCCAGAATAGTCAAATTAGTGATTTGTGGATTCGCAGATGAGAATAGATCGACTGCCACGAAATCAGCATTTAGAATT
>MDSW01009744.1_pt1 | contig 34020 bp, 31 predicted proteins | sample 811171 | NCBI WGS metagenome assembly MDSW01 (sample SAMN05326641, study PRJNA326480) | marine metagenome | isolation source: seawater | place: Atlantic Ocean: North West | collected 2012 | reverse complement strand
TTGTGGCTGGCGACGGTGCCGTTGACGTCGGGCCTCGTCGCGCAGATTTATGGCCTCCGCTTTATGGGCACGCTCTACGGGATCGTGTTCCTGTCGCACCAGTTAGGCTCGTTCCTGGGCGTCTGGCTGGGCGGGGTCATGTACGACCTGTATGGATCGTACGATCTGGTCTGGTGGGTCGGCGTCGGCGCCGGCGCGTTCTCGGCGCTCATTCACCTGCCGGTGAAGGAACAGCCGAAGGCGCTGCCGATCCCTGCGTGATTATTGCGCCAGCCAGTCCTGCACGATCTTGATCTGATCCGGATCCATCAGCGCCGGCGCGTGACCGCAGTTCGGAATGGTGACGACGTCGGCCTTGGGGCCGCGCTTGGCCATCTCTTCGGCGGTCGCCACGCTCAGCAGATCCGAGTGCTCACCGCGCAGCACCAGGGTCGGGCATTCGATCCGGTCCCAGACGTCCCACAGATCCACGTCCTCGATCGGGCCCGAGCAAAACACGCTGGCGATGTCGGGATCGTAATGAAGCTTGTAGCCCCCTTCCCCGTTCGGCAGCGATGACGTGACGGCCAGATGACGCCATTGTTCGTCGCTCAGATCGCCGAACGGCGCGTGGACCTCGCGCAGATACGCTTCGACCGCCTCCACATCCTGGAACGACGGCGCCGCCCCGACGTAATGACAAATGCGGACCAGCGCTTCCTTAGCGATCAGCGGGCCGATGTCGTTGACGACCAGCTTGCGGATCGGTGTGCCGGGCGTCGCCGCCAGAAGCATGCCGATAATGCCGCCCATGGAGGTGCCGATCCAGTCGACGCGTTCGGCGCCGATGTGCGCCATCAGCCCGGACATGTCGTTCATGTAGTTCGGGTAGGAATAGTGCGCCGGATCGCTCAGCCAGTCGCTCGCGCCGCGTCCCGCGACGTCGACCGACACCACACGACCGTCTTTCGAAAGCGCATCGGCGATCGCATCGAAATCTCGGCTCGTGCGCGTCAGACCGTGGACGCAGACGGTGGCTTTCCTTCGCTTCTGTTCGCCCCAGTCCGTGAACGAGATCCTGTGGAACCCGCCCGGACCGAGCGAGAGGAAACTGCCGGCGCGGGGCGGTTGGGGGATCATGTCAGATGACCTCGTCGTCGCGCAGTTTGGCGATTTCGTCCGCGCTCATGCCGAGCAGTTCGCTCAGCACGCCATCGGTATGCTCACCGATGGTCGGCGGCGCCAGGCGGGCGCTGACCGGCGTGCCGGACATTTTGATCGGGCTGTTGATCAGGGGCACCTTGGCGCCGGTCGCCGGTTGCTCCATTTCGATCCGCATGTTGCGGGCCAGCACGTGTTCGTTGTTGAAGACCTGATCCAGGTTCCAGATCGGCCCGCAGCTGACCGAATTCTCTTCAAGCTCTTTCAGCCAGAAATCCATCGGCTTCTGTTTGATGATGTCGCGCAGTTGCGGGATCAGCGCATCGCGGTTCTTGAGGCGCATGCCATTCGTTGCGTAATCGGGATTTTCGGCGAGTTCCTCACAGCCCGCGACCTTGCAGAAGCGCTGGAACTGCCCGTCGTTACCGACCGCGAGGATGATCGCACCGTCAGACGTTTCGAACGCCTGATAAGGAACGATGTTCGGATGCTGGTTGCCCAGGCGCGGCGGATTCTTGCCGGTCGCCAGATAGTTCATCCCCATGATGGTCGAGAACGCGACCATCACGTCAAGCATGCCGATGTCGATATGCTGGCCTTCGCCCGTCACTTCCCGGTGACGCAGTGCGGCGTTGATCGAAACGGCGGCATACATGCCGGCCATCAGGTCGGCGACCGGGACGGCGGCCTTCATCGGTTCGCCGTCGGGCTCGCCGGTCAGGCTCATGAAGCCGCTCATCCCCTGGATCAGGACGTCGTAGCCCGGGCGCTTCGCATACGGGCCGGAATTCCCGAACCCGGTGATCGAGCAATAGATCAGGCCCGGAAACTCGTCTTTCAGATCGTCGTAGCCAAGGCCGTATTTCGCGAGACCGCCGGTCTTGAAGTTCTCGACCAGCACATGCGACGTGCCGATCAGCTTCTTCGCCAGCGCCTGGCCTTCGGGTTTGGCGATATCCAGCGTGATGGAGCGCTTGTTGCGGTTGGCGGCGCAGAAGTATGCGGCTTCCGACGTGTCTTCGCCGTCGTCGCCCTTGATGTAGGGCGGCGCGAACTTTCGCGTGTCGTCGCCGGCGCCCGCGCGCTCGATCTTGATAACGTCGGCGCCGAGATCGCCGAGAATTTGCGTGCAGCTTGGACCCGCGAGAATACGGGTGAGGTCGAAGACGCGGATACCTTCCAACGGACCGGGCATTTATGGGATCTCCCTAAGTGTTTTTTGTTTGCGCAATGTTCTTACCACGCGGGTTCCGATGATCAAGACTCGGCCCGCTATTCAGGACCGGAAGCGATCCGCCAGCCTGCGCCGTGCCGCCGGTATTTCCGTATCTCGATGCTGGAAAACATGGTTTTCGAGGAAATAGCCGGTGAGTTGCAACCCGCTTGAGATATCCGCATCGGTATCGCTGTCTAGGAGGAATGCCGGAAGCGGCAGCAGCCGCTCTTTGTAGGGCTGGGCCGCCGCGGTCGAGACCGCCCTGCCCGTCCTAGGCGAAACGTAGGTCAGGTCTTCGGTCGTTCCGGTCGCCGCGCAGTGCGCGAGGTCGAGACCGAAGCCGAGTTCCGCCAAAAGGCCGATTTCCCATTTCACATAGATCACCGGCCAGACGCTGTCGTCGTCCAGCGATGTCAGCAATATCTCCAGGCCATCCAGAATTGCCGGGTGCGCTTGGCGTTCGGGGAGTGCCGCCTCGATCAACGCGCATGCCGACGTCAGTGCCGCCAAGCGTCGTGCGTCCGACAGCGCCGCCGCGGCGAAAGCCTTGATCGGTTCGACCGTAAAGGTGCCGAGGTGTTCCGGTAACCGGGCGTGCCAGCGCGCCTGCACCTTGTTGCCGGGCTGAAGGATGCCGCTCAAACGTTTGCCGCCGCCGCCCCTGACCAGCCCGGCGTGGCGGCCGTGCGCGCGCGTCAGCACGTTGACGATCGCCGACGTCTCGCCGTGCTTGCGAACGCTGAGGATGATGCCGTCGTCCTGCCAGTCCATGGCCGGAGTTTATGCGCTAGACCTTGCGATGAACACGGCTTTCATGGCGCCGGTCCCCTCACCCGGCGCTACGCGCCACCCTCTCCCCGAGGAGAGGGATATCTACCCGGAGTTTCTTCTCCCTCGGGCAGAAGGACAGGATGAGGGGGCGAGTGTGGCGATGACAATTTTAGCGTTGAAGCCCGCGCCCGCCCGGCACAGCATGCGCTGGGAGGATTTCATCATGACCGACGACAGTTTCACCGATCCGGCGACAGTTGCCGCCTCAATGATTGGAATATCCGATGCCGAGACCGGTGATGTGGCGCCGCACGTCAAACCCGCGACCACCTATGAATACGGCAAGGGATATTCGTACTACCGTGGCACCGCCCCCGGTCTCGAAGACACGGAACGCGTGCTGGCACGGCTCGAAGGTGGCGAGGCTGCCATGGTGTTCGCGTCCGGTATGGCCGCGGCGACCTCCCTGCTCGTCTCGCTCGGTTCCGATACGCACGTGGTCGCGCCGGAAACCATGTACTGGTTTCTCAGGAATTGGATGATCAAGGATGCACCGGCCTTCGGGCTGTCGGTGACGCTCTATAAAAACGGCGATCTGGATGCCATCAGGAACGCGATCGAACCCGGCAAGACCAAGGCAGTTTGGGTCGAGACGCCTGCCAATCCGGATTGGTCGATCACCGATATCGCAGCGGCGGCGGAAATCGCGCACGCCGCCGGGGCGAAGCTGTTCATCGATTCAACGACGTCACCGCCGGTAATCACGCGGCCGTTGGAACTCGGGGCCGACGTCGTCATGCACTCGGCGACGAAATTCCTGAACGGTCATTCGGACGTCCTTGCCGGTGCGCTGATCACAAAGGAAAAAAACGATCTCTGGGAATGCGTCAACCATGCCCGGGCCGGGTTCGGCGGCACGCTTGGTGCGTTCGAAAGCTGGCTTTTGCTCCGCGGGATGCGGACGTTGGACGTCAGGATGCAGCGCCATTCCGAAAACGCGATGCGGGTTGCCGAGGCCATGCTCTCCAATCCCGCCGTGTCGCACGTGCTTTATCCCGGGCTGTCGGATCATCCGGGTCACGAGATCGCGGCGAAGCAGATGAAGGGTTTCGGCGGCATGATGTCGATCCGGCTCAAGGGCGGCGCGGATGCGGCGGCGCGCGCCGTGCTGAGGACGAAGCTCTTCCGGAATGCGACGTCGCTCGGCGGCACCGAGAGCCTGATCGAGCATCGCGGCCCGGTCGAGGGACCGGATAGCCCGACGCCGCAGGATTTGCTGCGGCTCTCGGTCGGCCTGGAAAGCGCCGAAGATCTGATCGCCGACCTGGAACAGGCGTTGGGACAGTAATGGGAGGGCTCACCTGTGCGCAGTAGGTTCAAATCAACCGTCATCATCGCCGCGGCGTTGTTCGCGTTCACACCGAACGTCGTGGACGCGGACGGCCCGACGACACCAAAGGGGCTTAGCGGGAACGTCACCGCCACCATTCCGCTCGAGGGCGTTTTCAAAACCTCGGACGGACTGCAAATGCGCGCACGTGAAGTCACCATCGCGCCCGGGGGCCGCATACCCGTCCACCAGCACGTCGACCGACCGGGGGTCGCTTATATCCTCGAAGGCGAAGTGACCGAGCATCGTGTCAGCGAGGGCAAAACGGTCGTCACGCCTGCCGGGACCACGGTCAGGGAGCAGATCGGGCTGACGCACTGGATCGAAAATACGGGCGACAAGCCCGCGCGCGCCTTCGTCGTCGATATCGTGCCAGTGAAGTAACGCCGGCAGTGCGATGGTGTCCGCGTTGGTGGACACCGAGAGAATTCTATGCGCAAGCCACTTTGCAGGCGTTATGATCAAGGTGCGATAGAATTGATTGTGGAACCGGCAGACAATGGCCGATCGGCAACGTAACGATCCCGATAAGCCTCATCAGCAGGACAATAGCGGCGCGGTGCAGGGGGAATCGGATTCTGCGCGGCAGTTGGTCGACGACCTCGGGCCGTTGGCCGAGCCGGCGACGCCTACGCTTTCCCCGTCCGTCGAGCAAACATACCTTGGCAGCGACTTACCGACAGAGAACGAGGACCTAGTCTATAGCACGGTGCATCAGGGCGCGTACCTCACCGATGAGGAAATCAATTCGGACGTACCGCATGAACCGATTGAGCCTACGGATGCGACGCCCGACATTCAGTACACGGAGACAGATGAAACCGTATCCTACGCACTTCCTCCCAGATCGGAACTGTCGGCTGATGTCGATGATTATGCAGAAGGTATTGCGCGCGAGACGGATTATGGCCGCTTCGAACTGACTGGCAACGACGAGGCAGTGTTGGAGAATGGTGATAAAACGCCATCGCTCGGGGCCGAGAGAAAGTTCGACACCGATCGTGGGGCGGCCGCTGTTGCAGCGTCGCCGGATGAAGGCCCGATATCGTGGGATGAGAAAGCCTTGGCGGACGCCCCGACGGATTCGACAGTGCCGACATCGGTGTCGCAGCCGATGTTCGAGACAACCCCCACTACTCCGACGACACCGACCACCCCGACCACCCCGACATCGCCAACAACACCGACGACACCGACGACACCGACCTATCCCACCTCACCTACCTGGCCGTCGGCGCCGACGGTGCCCGTTGTCCCCACACAGCCGGCATATCTTCCCGAAGTTACAGGGAGCGGCGGAAACGACAATATCCAAGGAACTAAGGACTCCGAAGCCATCATCGGTATGGACGGCGACGACCGGTTGAATGCGAAAGGCGGTGACGACTGGATCGATGGCGGCGCAGGCGCGGATAAGCTGACAGGCGGCAGTGGAAACGACATATTGATCGGTGGCGATGGTGACGACGAACTGCTGGGTCTCGGCGGGAACGATGAGCTTTATGGAGGTGCCGGCGACGACGTTATAAAAGGCGGCACAGACGATGACCTGATTTACGGCGGTGACGGGAACGACCTCATCGCCGGTGACGGCGGCGACGACCGGATTTGGGGCGGCGCCGGCGCGGACACCATTTCCGGCGGTTCCGGCATGGACGAAATCGTGGGTGGCTCCGGTGATGACGTGATCTCCGGCGACGGCGACAACGACACGATCTGGGGTGGTGAAGGTGCAGACACCATTGATGGCGGCGCGGGTGACGATCTGTTCTATGCTGATGCCGGTAACGACGTCATGACTGGTGGCAGCGGTGACGATGTATTTTACGGTGGAGCCGGCGACGATATTGCATCAGGCGATGCCGGGAATGATCTGTTCGTCTTCGGCTACGACAGCGGCAGCGATCATTTCGCCGGCGGCTCGGGCTGGGCAGATACCATTCAACTCGATGGTATCGATGTCGGTCCCGATGACGGCGTTTGGACGTTGGAAGTCGACGGTGACATCGGCTGGTCGGAGACGGATACCGGGCTCGTGTTCGATGAAAGCGCCAGCGGGCGGATCGAACTCGACGATGGCTCCGAACTGACGTTCGAGGATGTGAACGAAATCTCCTGGGGCAGCTAGCCGGGGATGCCGCTTACGCCGGTGGGTAGTACAGGAATTCGACCATCACGCAGCCGTCTTTCGTGAAGAACGGGCCATGCGGCACGTTCGGCGGCCTGACGGCATAGGTGCCGGTCGTCAGCACGTCCTGTTCATTTTCAGGCGTGCCGATCGAGAGCGTGCCGGACACGATGAAGACTTCCTCGCACCATTCATGAACGGAAGGTTCCGGCGAGACCGTTCCCGCCGCCCAGCGGGTGATCCGCGTGACGGCGCCTTCGGATTTGGCGTGATCGAAGCTGCCGGAGAGGACTTTGGTCTCGATCCCCTCGAAACCGTCGACGGCTTCCCATCCGTCTTCGTCCAGCGCATTGAAGAATTCGCGGTGCTGTTTGAGGAACGAACCGAAACCGTCGCCGCCCGTCATCACGCGGGATCCGCCGAAATGATCACCATGGCATGCGCCATCGGGTACTCGTCGGTCTGCGAGACATCGACCTTGGCCGTCATCCCTGCCGGCGTCAGTTTGTCGAGGCGTTCTTTTGCCCCGCCCTTCAGCAGCATGATGGGCTGACCGGTCGGCAGGTTCTGTACCACCATATCGCGCCAGAACACGCCTTGCCGAAATCCGGTGCCGAGTGCCTTGGAGCACGCTTCCTTGGCGGCGAAGCTCTGCGCGAAACTGGACGCCGGGTTCTGCCGGCGCATGGCTTTTCTGATTTCGTAATCGTCGTAGAGGCGCTCGATAAACCGCTCACCGAAGCGTTCCAGCGTCTTTTCGATGCGCCGGATGTCGCAGAGATCGGTGCCGATACCGATAATCACGCCGAGCGTTCGCCGCGGGCGTCGGTGCGCGCCTTGTCCATTAGCGAACGCATCCGGCGGATGGCACTGTCGAGGCCCGAGAAAATTGCCTCGCCGATCAGGAAATGGCCGATGTTTAATTCCAACACATTCGGGATTGCGGCTACCGGCATCACCGTATCGAACGTCAGGCCGTGCCCGGCATGGCATTCGAGGCCGAGATCGCCGGTCGACTGGGCGGCGTCGATGATGCGCTTCAGTTCATTGGCCCGGTCGTCGCCTTCCAACTCGCAATAGCGTCCGGTGTGCAGTTCGACGATATCGGCGCCGAGTTTGGCCGAGGCCTCAAGCTGTTTCGGATCGGGCTCAACGAATAGCGAAACGCGGATGCCCTTGTCCTTGAGTGCCTTTACGACAGGCTCGAGCGCCTTGAAACCACCGGCGACGTCGAGGCCGCCTTCCGTCGTCCGTTCTTCGCGTTTTTCGGGCACGATGCAGGCGGCGTGCGGCCCGTGACGAAGTGCGATCGCCAGCATCTCGTCGGTCGCCGCCATCTCAAGGTTGAGCGGCAATTCCAGGGAGTCCATCAGACGTTCGATGTCGCCGTCGGAAATATGCCGGCGGTCTTCGCGGAGGTGCGCCGTGATCCCGTCCGCGCCGGCCTTCTCGGCCAGCTTGGCGGCATGGACCGGGTCGGGGTGTACGCCGCCCCGCGCATTCCGGATGGTCGCCACGTGATCGATGTTGACGCCGAGACGCAGGGTGTTGCTCATGCCGCCTCTCCTGTCTGCTCAGGGATGCCGTCGACCAATTCGGCGGCACGCGCTTGCCGGCGCTTGTAGGCAGCTATTTTGTAGCGCTCGATAACCGGTTTCAGCAAAAGGAAAAAAGTTACCCACACAATAACCGAGGTCGGAATGGCGGCCGCCATCATGGGCATGAGCACCGGCATGGCGGTGTCTCCGATGAACGCCCAGTCGCCGCGCAGCATGGCTTCGGTGATGGCGCCGAACAGCGCGGTGAAGTCCATGGCTTCGGCGTCGACCCCCGTTTGTCCGAAGCCCATGGCGACACCCGATTTGTAAAGCCAGATCCAGATAAACGGGAATGTCCAAGGGTTTCCGACGACCGTGCCGATGACGGCGGCGACGATACTGCATCGGGACAACCATGCACCCAATGCGGAAAGCAGAATGTGTAGACCGATGAACGGCGTGAACGACATCGCAGCACCCCAAGCGATCCCGCCCGCGATGGCATAGCCGGTACCCGGCAGCCGTCCGATCCGAAACATCAGATATCGGGTGGAACGGCGCCACCCCATTTCCGGCCAGAGGCTGGCAATGGCTTTGCGGTGGATGGGTAAGGGATCGCGACGCCTGAACATAAATGAAAAGTAGCGATTGCCGGGCCCGATTGAAAGAGGACGTTTGTGTGACTTAGCGTCGAAGGGTCAGTGTATCGCCCTCGACCGAGAACGCCGACAACCGGTCGAGGAAACTCATGCCCAGTAATGATGTGCCGAGGCCACGCTCCATGACTGCGGCGCGGACATCCGTGACGGCGATGCCGCCGATGTCGAGCCGGTCGATCCGGACAGGCGCGCCGAAGGCGGTGCCATTAGCGGTGTCGAAGCGCTGCGAATAAGAAAGCGTGTCGGGATTCAAACCTGCGCGTTCGGCGTCGTCCCGGGTCAGTGTCACGACGCTGGCGCCGGTATCGACCAGAAACTGTACGCGCTCGCCATTGACCGTCGCAGATACATGAAAATGGCCGTCGCTTCTACGGTTAAGGGTGATTTCCCCTGCCCCGGTCTCGACCGCCATCGAGGGGACGAGCGCGCCCATAAGCCGCGATCCGATGGCGGCGAAATCGTCTTTGAGCGTGTAACCGACGACGAGTACAAGTCCGATCATTACCCAGATGAAGCCCGCCTTGAACGCGCCCTTGAGGTTGAGCTTGGGGGACAGCACAAGTCCCGCACCGATCAGGACCATCAAGCCGAACGCGCGCACGAGGTTCGCCTGATCGACATCGCTGTCGAGCGAACCCGGGAACATGTCGGCCAAGAACCATATCAGGACCGCGATCCCGGCGGCGGCGATCAGCAAGATCCACACACGTGTGTTCACGATCTAGTTCCCTCCCAATTTCTTGAGCGCGTCACGGGCCTTTGAGAGCCCGGCATCCGCCGCTTTCTCAAGCCATTTTCGGCCTTCGCGCGGATTGCGGGCGACACCGTCACCGTTGATTAGCATGGCACCATACAGATAAGCCGCTTCGGCGACCCCGTTATTGGCGGCGGATTTCGCCCATTGTGCCGATAACGCCTTGTCGGCGGGCACACCGTCGCCTTGCCAGTAGATACGGGATAGCTCGTACTGCGCCTTGCCGTGTCCGGCCTCGGCGGCTTTCTCGAACCAACCGCGTGCGGTGCCCGGGTTCATGTCGGTGCCGATGCCGCGTGCGTAGATCAATCCCAGTTGGAACTGGTCTTCGGGATCGGTGCTTTCCGAAAGTCGCGCGAGCCGTTGGCGCGTCTGCCTCGCCTGTTGTTGTTTTGCCTTGGCGACGGCGCTGACGGCGACCCCGCTGCTACGAAGCGCATCGATGTAGACGAGATAATCGTCCAGGATCGTCGGGATATCCGGGTTCAGTTGATCCCACGATTTCAATGCGGGACGCTTGTTCTTGCGCTGCCAGGATTTGAAATCGGCGCACCAGTGCCCTTCAAGGACCTTTCTGAACTGCACCATGTCGCGCGTGCCCTTGTCGAAACCGAGATCCTGATAGGCTTTTTCCTGATAGAGATACGCTTCGCATTCCAGATCGACCTCGCGGACATGTTCGAGCCGCCCACGCAGGTGCTGCATCCCATGCCCCGTCAGTTCGTGCGCCAGCACCGGTGCCAGTTCGCGGGGCGACCATTTGCCGCCGAAACGCCCGACGACCGTCAGGAAATCCTTGGTGCGGCCTTCCGCCTGATAGAAATCCGGCAGGAACGCGGCGATGGTGATCTTGGTGAGTTCGCGCTTAGGAAACGCCGGGTCATAGACGATGACGACGTTGCCGGCCGCCTTCAGCTTTTCGATGGCTTTGGCGTTGTAGGTGGAATTTTCGATCAGGATATCGGCTGCTTTTCTGACCGTATCGGCGCCTTCTGCCGGTGAAGCCAGCTCGATGTCGTAGCGTTTCCCCTCAGGGGCCGGCTTGCCCGCGATCTGCATCCCCTTGTGCATGAACTGCACCGTCCCGTCGTCGGTGGCGGATACGGCGGTCGGCGGCAGCATCAGCGATGCGCCGAGCAGTAACGGATAGAGCGCTCGCGTGAGGCTCAGCATCACCCCTTGGTCAACTCGAACATCAGCAAAAGCGTCCTTTGTTCGTTCCTGTTGAAGTTGTCGTCCGATATCACGTAGATCATCGTCTCGCCACCACGTGCGCGGACGGCTTCGATCCCTTCGAAATTGTCGATGTTCATCGGCGGCGCCAGACTGGCGATCAGCGTTCCCCCGACCTGCGTACCAGGCGCGATGTCGGCGGCGGCAATGCGCTTGATCTTGATGCGTACGCCCTGGCGTGGGGTGTAATAGCGTTCCAGCACGATCACGTCGCCATCCGGAAGGGTTGCCGCGCCCGTCGGCCGGAAACCTTTATCGGAGACGTACGTCAGCACATCCCACCCGCCACGGCTGGAAACCCATGCGACATGAACCGGCTCGTCCGGATCGCCTTCCGAAATCGCCAGAAGCCGCCCGTCATGCAAAAGCGTTAGCGCTTCGATCCCGTCGTTCCCGGGCATTCCCATGAGTTCCGCCGGCGGCTTGAGCACGCGCGGCACCGTGGTGCCGGGATCGTAGCGCCAAAGCCGGTGATCGCGTTCGAAGGCGACGATGATCTCGCCCTCGACGCCCGGGCTCATGGCCTCCGCATCGGCGAAGTGTTTGCCCCGGATCGGCGTGCCGTCGAGGTCGGCGAGCGGGCTCAGGTCAGGGTTCGAAAGACCGGAAAGATCGCCTTTTTCGTCATAGGTCAGGGTCGCTGACAACGACTGCGCGGCGTCCGAAATGCTCACCATGCGCGTGCCATCGGCGCTGAGGCCGAGCGCCGAGAAACCGCCGAAGCGCGGCTCGCGGCTCACCAGATGCAGCCCGCCCCGAAATTTCAGTTTGTCGGCTTCGGTCTTGTCGGGAGTGGCGTCGATCAGCGGGACGCGCGTCACGTCGATTTCGACCGGATCGGCATGACCGACCGGTGCGACGAGGGCCAGCATAGCGGCGAAGGCGATGGCGCGAAGCATACTCATGGATCGGTTTTAGCACGCCCGGCGATGGCCAGAAAGCAGTCCTGAACGTGTGAAATTTTTGCGGCAGGGCGTGACGGGGGCGAATTTTCCGATAACATCCGCCCATGAAATTCATTCATCTGACCGACCCGCATATGACCGCTTCCGGCGAGTTGTTCGACCTGGATCTCGAAGCGCGCCTCTCGGCTGCGGTAGAGTCCATCAACCGGCGTCACAGTGACGCCGAACTCGTCATGGTCACCGGCGACATCGCGCATTGGGGTGAGCCGCTAGCTTATGAGCGCGTGAACCGCATTCTGGGCGGGCTCGCGATGCCCTGGTATCCATTGATCGGCAATCACGACGTCCCTGAGGCGTATTTCGCTGGATTGCCCAACGCGCCGAAAGATGAGGCCGGACGGGCGTGTTTCCGGCTCGATACCTCGGCGGGTGCATTCATCGCCCTCGACACACTCACCGAAGGTACGCACGCGGGGTCCGTCGACGAACGCCAGCTCAAGTGGCTGGACGGTGAACTCGAAAAATCCGAAGACAGTTTCCTGTTCCTCCATCACGGCCCGTCCCGGACCGGAATTGCCGGAATGGACCGGATTCCGCTTCTCAATCCCGACGATCTTTACGCCGTCATTGCAGCGCACCCGGGAAATCTTCGGCATATCTTCTTCGGCCACATGCATCGTGCGTTTCACGGCAGTTGGCGCGGCATACCGTTTTCGACGGTAAAGGCGACGGCACACCAAGTGGCGGCCCTTATCGACGGCGAATCACCGCTGACCTCGAGCCGTGAAATGCCGGCCTATGCCGTCGTCCTGATCGATGACGAGAACGTCCTCGTGCACGATATCTCGTACATGGAGGAAGCGGCAGAGTTCACCTATGACCGCGAGGCCGGACGTCCCGCTGCGGATTGATCTCGGCCACGTCACCAAACTGTCACGACAACTTTTTGCGCAATTGTGTTAGCCGGTTTTAAACGCAACAACCGGGCTGACCGATATGGGCTGGCTACTGAGCATCGTTCTGGCGATGCCGCTGACAGGCGGCGACGTCGAATTCCGGATGTGGTTTTCCAAGGAAAGCTACTGCACCTTTGCCATCGAGAAGTTCTCGGAGAAACCCTTCATGCAGCGTCTCCCCGATGGCAGCGAAGCGCCCGGCGCGGTCAAGCGTGCAACCTGCCGGGCACTCGCGAAGGACGAGGAAGCCCTGGTGCCGGAACACCTGCGTTGGAAGGTGAAACCGCTGGGCGGGCTTTTTGGCGGTAACTGATCGTTTCCCGCGTTGCCTTGTCATTCGGGCCAATCCGCCACAGGATTGACGCAACCGGCACCAAGCCGAAAACAAAATATCAAGGGAAGATCCATGCCACCCATCAGACTGATGGCGACGACGGGCATCCTCGGCTACGGCTTTACCGAGGAAGCCTTCAACGCGGGCGTCGCCATGAAACCCGACCTGATCGCATGCGATGCCGGGTCTTCGGATCCGGGGCCGCACTATTTGGGGAGTGGCACGGCTTTCGTGTCGCGCGCAGCGGTGAAACGCGACCTGGCCCTAATGGTAACGGCGGGTGTCGTCAACGAAATACCGGTGATGATCGGCTCCGCCGGCGGCAGCGGTTCGGACGCTCAGGTCGACTGGACGCTCGATATCCTCCGCGAGATTTGCACCGAGAACGATCTCGCCCCCAAAGTCGCGGTGATCCGCACCGAGCAATCGAAGGACCTGCTGCACGGCAAACTCGCCGCCGGTAAAATCCAGCCGCTCGGCCCCATCGGCGATCTGACGGATGAAGATATCGATGAGGCATCGCGCATCGTCGCGATGATGGGACCGGAAGCCTACCAGCAGGCACTGCAAGATGGTGCCGACGTGGTGATCGCCGGGCGCGGCACGGACGCGGCACTATTCGCGGCGTTGCCATTGATGAAGGGCGCCGATCCCGGGCTTTCATGGCATCTTGCGAAGATCATCGAATGCGGCGCGCAGGTGGTCGAGCCGCGCGAGGGGCAGGACTGCGTCATCGGCACGATTTACGACGACCATTTCACGGTCGAGCCGGGTCACCCGGACCGCCGTTGCACGGTGACCCGTGTTTCGGCGCACACGCTTTATGAGAACCCGGAACCTTACCGATTGAAGGAGCCCGACGGTACGCTGGTCACCGATCAATGCAGCTTCGAGCAACTCGAAGAACGCATCGTCAAGGTATCGGGCAGCCGTTACGAACCCGCGGACCAATACACCGTGAAACTCGAGGGTGCCCGCCCGGTCGGCTTCCGGACAGTGTTTATCGCCGGCATCCGCGATCCGATCCTGATCGCGGGTATCGATGATTTCGTGAAATCCTGCCGTCAGCGTATCGAACGCGATGTCGGCGCGCTTGGGATCGAGCCTGCGGACTTCACCCTTTCCGTTCATCTGTATGGCAAGAACGCGGTGATGGGTGAACTGGAACCGGAGGCCGACGGGCCGGTCCATGAACTCGGTCTGTTGCTCGACGTGCTCGGCCGGACCGAGGACATCAGCCGCGCCGTCCTGGCGAAATCCAGATACGCGTTCCTGCATACGGATTTTCCGGGCCGGATGTGTATCTCCGGTAACCTGGCGATCCCGTTTTCGCCGTCGGATATGCACGTCGGCGCCGTTTACGAGTTCAACATCTGGCACGTGATGGAATGCGACGACCCGATGGAATGCGTCCGCATGGAATGGATCGAACCCGAGGAGGTGCGCTCATGGCGAAATTGATGGATATCGCGCGCGTGGTGCGCGGCAAGAACGCGGGTGCGCTGCAACTGACGCTCGACGTGATGTTCGAGGACGAGGAAACGTATCGAAAGGTTCGCGATTCAGGCGTGCTGTCGCCCCGCCTCATCGCACCGCTTTATGGCGTGACCGACAACGAGGTCGCAATTATTCCCTTCGATGTCGCGAAAGCCATCAAGATCACCGTGCCCAGGCGTGTGCGGTCCGGTTCGCCCGGCGATACCGATGTTTACGGTGCGCAGCAGCACGTGCCGTTGATGCAAATCGACTTGCCCGATTGATGGAGATAGGCTCATCCAATGGAAAATTTATACCCCTTTCATGATCGCCAAAGCCCCAAGGGCGACGAGGTGTTTTTCGATCACGTGGCGTGGATGGTGCCGGATATGGCGGCGGCGTCCGCAGCGATGGAGCGGCTGGGATTCAAGCTGACGCCCTACTCCGTGCACGGCAATCGTGATCCGCAGACGGGTGAACGTATTCCACAGGGCACCGCCAACCGTCTTGCGATGCTGGAGACGGCGTACATTGAACTCCTGTGCGAAGCCGGGGACGTCGAGGCGCCGGTGGTCGACGATCTGCGGTCGCGTCTCAAGCGCTATATGGGCGTGCATCTTTTGGCATTTTCCCACGCCGATGCGGATACGAGCTACGAAAGGATCGAAGCGGACGGCTTCCGCTTGCAGCCGATGGTGCATCTCAGGCGGGATGTGGAGGCTGCCGACGGCTCGGAAGACGAAGTGAAGTTCAGTGTCATCCGCGCGGCCTTCGATGAAATTCCCGAAGGCCGTATTCAGGTGCTCACGCATCACACCCCGGACCTGATGTGGCAGGATCGATATCTCGCCCGCGATAACGGCTTGGTCGGTATGGTCGATGCGGTGATCTGCGTCGACGACCCGGCGGCGTCTGCCCAACGCATGGCGACGTTCCTCGGCAAGGACGCGAAAAAGGTCGATGACGACGAGGCGTTGGTGGTGACGGATCGCGGCGGGCTCAGGTTTGTGACGCGGGCCCGGCTTGGTGCCGTTGCGCCCGGCGTCGAGCCGCCGTCGCTGCCCTACACCGCGGCGATCGGTTTCCGCTCCGGGGATATCGAGAAGACTCAATCGTTTTTCATGGAGGCCGGCGTCATGTTGATCGACACCGGATCGGCGCTGATGATCATGCCGGAAGATGCGCTCGGGACGGTGCTTTTAATTTACAAGTAAATTCGCCGCTCCTGCCCGGCAAATTTTGCACGCATGTCGTGTGTAAGTGGCGCTTGCTGCCCAGCGCGATTTCGCACTCCGCACATTAAGTGATTGTTAATCAACGGTTCAGCGGTTGGCATCTGTCTTGCTCGGTGACGTGTTGGAAGCAACGCGATAATTCCACCGGGAGCCCCCTGACCATGTCCATTTCCGTCGATCAGGCGAGATATTTTATTCCATCCTACGCCGCCCAGAATCTGGCGCCTGCAGATGATGCGCCATCTGCGGCTAACCAGTCATCAAACGCCTCTGAAGTTGATCAATCCACCGTTGCCCCGCCACCGACGTCGTCCAATCAATTGCTCGCATCCGGCGATATGCGATTGCTGTTGCTGCGCGGTCTGAATGGTGAGGGTGTCGAAGGCTATAAAAGCATTCTGGAGCAGTTTTATAGCGATCCCGTAAATCGTGACGACCCGGTGAGCTTTTTGAAGAACCTGAGCGATGACGGGATTGACTTGCTTAAGCAGGCGCAATCGCTCCCGGCTGGCGCGCAAATCGATCTTTCCAAGCTGAATCAGGAAGAAGCGCTGAATTTTATCCTGCCGCACAGCAGTCAGGTGGATTTGAACGATGACGGTCTCGTCGCCAACGCGAACGGTGGCAAAGGGTTCATGTTCCCACCGCCGAATGCGCCGCAGTCGGTGAAGGACGCCTGGAAAGAGGCGACCGAAGGCATGAGTGATTCCGACATTTTCCTGATGTCCGGTAAATTCATGATGCAGTTCATGATTTCCAACATCCGCGTCGATGACAACGGCAACGTGCACCGCGCTGAGCCGGGTGATCCCGACTGGCGTAATATCTTCGCCGAGGACGGTTATTCTTACATGGAAGCCATTAATGAATTTAAGGCGGCCAACGAATTCTCTCGGCCCGACAACACGCCGGAAATGTACGAGCGGATCAAATCCCTGTTGGCGCGGTTGGAAAATGTCTTCTCGTCGCACGGCATCGCCTGAGGAAGGGCGCAGTGAAGTTTATTTGAACGAAAACGATCCCCTCATCCTGTCCTTCTCCCAAGGGAGAAGGAACCCGGACGGACGCCGCGTGTGGGGAATGCACCGTGAAGTGTTACCGCATCGCGGCGCGGCGCGCCTGTTTGGGATCGGCACCGTTCTCGTCGAACAACTCGGCCAGGCGCGCCATCATGGTGCCGCCCAGTTCTTCGGCGTCGACGATGGTGACGGCGCGGCGGTAATAGCGCGTCACGTCGTGACCGATGCCGATCGCGGTCAGTTCCACATCCGACTTGGTTTCGATGTAGTGAATGACCTCGCGCAGGTGGCGTTCGAGATAGTTGCCCGGGTTCGCCGACAGCGTTGCATCGTCGACCGGCGCGCCATCCGAAATCACCATCAGGATACGGCGCTGTTCCGGCCGCCCCAGAAGGCGGTTGTGCGCCCACAGGAGCGCTTCGCCGTCGATGTTCTCTTTTAACAAGCCTTCGCGCAGCATCAGGCCAAGGCTCGGCCGGGCGCGTCGCCACGGCATGTCGGCGCTTTTATAGACGATATGGCGAAGATCGTTGAGCCGGCCCGGGTTCTTGGGTTTCCCTTGCTCGACCCACTTTTCACGGGACGTGCCGCCCTTCCACGAACGGGTCGTGAAGCCGAGGATTTCGACCTTCACGCCGCAGCGTTCCAGCGTGCGCGCCAGGATATCGGCGCTCATCGCGGCGACGGTGATGGGACGGCCGCGCATGGAACCGGAATTGTCGATCAGCAGGGAGACGACGGTGTCGCGAAACTCGGTGTCGGTTTCCATCTTGAACGACAGCGGTGCCACCGGGTCGATGACGACGCGCGAGAGACGCCCGGCGTCGAGCATGCCCTCTTCCAGGTCGAATTCCCAGGACCGGGTCTGCTGTGCCAGAAGGCGGCGTTGTAAACGGTTGGCGAGCTTGCCGACGACGCCCTGCAGATGCGAAAGCTGCTGGTCGAGCTGGTGGCGCAACCGGGTCAGTTCCTCGGTATCGCAAAGCTCGTTTGCATCGGTGACCTCGTCGTATTCGATCGTAAATGCCTTATAAGGCTGATTGTCGCCGGTATCGTTGCGGCGCCAGTCGGGATCGTACTCGCTCGGCCCCGCAGGCTCTTCTTCGCCCTCGCCCGGGTTCAACTCGTCTTCCATGAAGTCCGGATCGAAGTCCATGCCCTCGGCGGAGTCGGTATCTTCCGACTCGCCGGCCATGGAACCATCGGCGTCCATGTCGGATTCCGACTGTTCGGCGTCCTGGTTGCCCTCTTGGTTTTCGTCCGATTCGGATTGCTCGTCTTCCTCGGGGTTGTCGTCGGGCGGATCGTCGCGCAAAAGATCAAGCGACTTCAGCATGCGGTTGACCGCTTGCGAGAACTCTTCCTGATTGGCGGCGGACTTGATCAGATCGTTGAGATCGCCGGAAATCTTCTTCTCGATGTCGGCACGGTAGAGATCGACGAACTCCTTGGCCGATTCCGGCAGTTCACGGCCCGAGAGATGCTCACGCACCAGTAGACCGACGACTTCCGGCAAAAGCGCGTCATCGCGTTCCTTGACCCCGGCGTACCCCTTGGCGCGGCAGCGCTCTTCCAGAAGTGCCTGCAGGTTGTCCCCCGCGCCCGACAGCCGTTGCGTCCCCAGCGCTTCGCAACGGACCTGCTCGACCGCTTCGTAGATGCGCCGGGCATCGGCGCCGTCGGGCATGTTGGCCTGGTGGGTTTCGGCGTCATGATGCCGGAGCCTGAGTGAAAGCGCGTCCGACATGCCACGGAACCGCGACATCGCTTCCGGGCTCATGTTGGCCTGCGGTGTCGGCAGATGCGCGGTTTCTGAGGTCAGTCCGGGCGTGCTCTGGCCGTACTGGACTTCCAGATCCTTGGCATGACCCATCGCGCGCAGCGTCGAAGCTGTTACGCGTTTCCAGAGCTCTGACGGGTGTTCGTTACCCAATGTCCGTCCTTCGGTCAGGCCTTACTGCAGAACCGCGTTGGCCGCGGATTCCGGCAGTTCCTCACCCATGGCGCGCTGGTAGTACTCAGCCACCACCGGGCGTTCCAGTTCGTCGCACTTGTTGAGGAAGGTGACGCGGAAGGCGTACCCCAGATCCTTGAAGATCTCGGCGTTCTGCGCCCACGTGATCACGGTCCTGGGCGACATAACGGTCGAGATGTCACCGTTCATGAAGCCGGCACGGGTCATATCGGCAAGTTCAACCATGGCGGCGATCTGATCCTTGCCTTCTTTGGTATTGTAGGATTCGCACTTGGCGAGCGCGATCTGAACTTCGTCGTCGTGCGGCAGGTAGTTGAGCGTCGCGACGATGTTCCAGCGGTCCATCTGGCCCTGGTTGATCTGCTGCGTGCCGTGATAAAGGCCCGTGGTGTCACCAAGACCAATGGTGTTGGTGGTCGAGAACAGGCGGAAGAACTTGTGCGGGCGCATGACGCGGTTCTGGTCGAGAAGCGTCAGCTTGCCTTCGACTTCCAGCACGCGCTGGATCACGAACATCACGTCCGGGCGGCCGGCGTCGTATTCGTCGAACACCACTGCCGTCGGGTTCTGCAGTGCCCACGGCAGGATGCCTTCGCGGAATTCGGTGACCTGTTTGCCGTCTTTCAGAACGATGGCGTCCTTGCCGACAAGGTCGATACGGGAAATGTGGCTGTCCAGGTTGACGCGGATGCACGGCCAGTTGAGGCGCGCCGCCACCTGTTCGATGTGCGTCGACTTGCCGGTGCCGTGATAGCCCTGAATCATGACGCGGCGGTTGTAGGCAAAGCCCGCCAGAATGGCCATCGTCGTATCCCGGTCGAAACGGTATGCGTCATCGACGTCCGGCACGTGCGGGTCGGCTTCGGAAAACGCCGGCACTTCCATGTCGCTGTCGATGCCGAAAACCTGACGCACCGAAAGTTTGATATCCGGTTCCTGCATCAGGAGCGGCTGAGATTGATGGCTAGAGGTCATTCACGCATTCCCGTTCGTCTGACCGGTCGCTCGGCGCGAACCGGCATTAATGTCTTACCGTCATCCATATAGGGATTCTGTTCGTTCGGTGTTAGGGGCAATCCCCAGACTCGTCAAGGATTTGTGCCGTTTTCCGGCGATTTTCAGGGCGTTTTGTTGTTACTGAGACAATTGCCGGTCTCTCTTCCCCGTGATCTTGGGATCCATGCATTCCAATCAATGCATCGGCGCCGGAGCGATGTTGGCGTATGCGGCCTGGATCAAGTTCAGGACATCGAACGGGCGTTATATCACCAGAAACTGCTTTAGCGTTTCATAGGCGTTGCGCACTTCCTTGAATTTCTCCTCCGCCGCTTTGGTGCCGCCGTTGGCGTCCGGATGGTGCTTTTTGACCAGTTCCTTGTAGCGGACTTTCAGGTCTTGTGCCGTCACCGGTAGGTTCAGGCCGAACACAGCGAGCGCGGCGCGGGTGGGTGCGTCGGCCTGTGGCTGGGCTGAGGTCGCGGTCTTTTCGTCGAACAGGCCGAAATCGTCGATGAAGTAGTTCGGATCGAAGCCGAACGGGCCGGTACCGGGCTTCGGCCCCCTGCCCGGTGGTGCGTCCCGGTCGCCGATCGGCCATGACGGGCGGTTCCAGACGGTGTCGTGACGAAGCGAGGCCTCGACCTCCGCGTCCGACATGCCTTCGAAGTAGTTCCAGCGGCTGTTGTACTGGCGGATATGGTCAAGACAGAACCAGCGGTATTCGCGCAACTGCTCACGCGAGCGCGGTGCGCGATGATCCGCCTTCATCTGGCAATCCGGCCATTCGCACAGGCGAATGTCTTCGGCGACGTCGTCGCGCATGATCAATGACGGATGAAGCTGTTTGCGTCTTGCCATGACCGATAATGTGCGCCTTTCGAAGGAAGATACAAGCTTGACAGAAACGATTTTGATGCCGTGACAGGAACACCGGTGGGGTCTAGGATTTCCGGGTCAAACAAGGCGTTTACGGGGACAGCAAGACGCCTGACCGGGGGAACGGAGAGCAGTATGGCGGATCACCGGACAATCGGCGGCGATACGGCGACGGATGGGGAATCCGATCGCTATGACGCGCTGTTCGGCCGCATTCCGCTCAAGCCTGAACCGTCGCATCCCGTTTCCGCCGAAGAATCAGATAAGGGGTTCTGGCTCAGGCTCGCCGAGAACGAGAGCTATGAACGGCTCAATCTTGCGGCGACCTATCTGGCGGTTTTCTTTGCGCCCACCGCGGCATTCCTCGAGATGCTGGCGAACCCGGCCGAACTTTACTGGTCGATGGAGGCGGCGCGCTGGGTCGAGGCCCTGATGGGCATCTTCTTCATGTTCGATATCTGCGTCGGCGCCCTCGCCTACGGGATGAAGTATTTCAAGACGCCGGCCGCGTGGATCAACATCCTTGCCGTGGGCGCGACGGGGGCGTCGTTCCTGTCCGGCGACGTCGGCATCGCCAACCCGCGGGTACTGCGAATACTGAGGACCGTGCGTGCGGTCGCCAAGGTCGGGCTGGTACAGAAGGTCGGGACCCGCGAGACCGTACTAGGGGCGGAAATGCTGACCTCCATGGGCCGCGACGATGCGTGGTATGCGGTTGGGATACTCTTGCTGATCAGCATGCTGGGCGATTTCTCGATCGGCCAATACGAGCATTTCTCGGACCCGATCCTTGAAATCATCATCTATGCGGCGATGGTCTATGCGGTGAAGTGGAAGGCCGAACGGAACCTGGAACGCGTCGGCAAGATCTTCATGGACCGCCTGCATGAGGCCAATCAGGTCATACTCGCCAAGATGCGCGAGATTCCCGGTCTCGAGGACGCCGACACCATCATTCGCCGTCGCGCCGAGGAAGCCGAGAAAGCCGGCCGTCATTTGAACGAGATCGATACGCTGATCGAGGCGATCAGCATGATTATTTCGAACCTGCGCCGCTTCATCAGCCGCCGCGCGTTTCTGGAGGCCAAGGGCGAACGTGTGATCCCCACCCGCTCCCCGGTTGCGTTGATGTTCACGGACGTCGCCGGGTTCCAGGCCATGACGCATGAACTCGAAAAAGACATTCTGCCGGTACTCAAGACCTACCTGGGCGAGATGAACCGGGGCGTCAGCCGTCACGGCGGCGATATCGACAAGTTCCTTGGCGAAGGTATTTTCGCGTACTTCCACAACAATCAGGATCCCCGCACCAGCGCCAATGCGGCCTTCGACGCCGCGGTCGAAATGCACAAGCTGTCCGAAGCGCTGGAGGTCGCGGGCGGTATCTGGGAAGAATTCTTCAAGGGCAAGCCGGGTTGGGAGGACAAGCGCCACTTCAACACCCGTTTCGGCCTGCACTGGGGGCTGGTGGTGGCCGGCCCTGTCGGTGATGACGATCGCGCCGATTCGACGCTGATCGGCGATAACGTCACGCTGGCGTCCCGGCTTGAGGGGTTGAATGCGAGCTACGGCACGCAGATTCTCGTCAGTGACGACTTTTATGACTGCCTGAGCGCCGACCGCCGTGTGCTTTGCCGCCGCGTCGACCGGGTGCTGATGCCGGGTCACGACGCCCCCATCAACATCTACACCGTGGACATCCGGCCTCTGCCGGTCGGTTTCCTGCTTGCCTTCGAAAAGGGCGTGAATGCCTACCTGGAAGGCGACTGGGGGGATGCCCGCCAGGCGCTTCTGGAGGCCCGTGCCGTTCTCGAAGCCGAGGAAGAAGACACCGATGCGGCGACGGAAACCCTGATCAGGCGCATCGAGGACATCAATTCCTTCTGGCAAAAAGCGGTCTCGCACCTGCACGAACGGGTGCCCGAGGACGTGACCGCGGAGACGGCGGAGGCGCTTGCCGAACGGCTTTCCGGCGATACCTGGCTGCCGCCGCACGAATGGCGCGGCGCCTGGCGCATCATGGATTGACCTGAACGGCGCGAAACAGCGGAAAATGCGGGATATTTCCCGCACGGAATGCTTGACGGCATGGGGTGAAGCCCCTAAAAGACCTGCCACCGGATCGTGCTGACGCGCGATCCCAATTTTTTGTAGACAGTTTATGCGGCGCCCCGCGCCCGAGATTGAGGACCGAGACCATGTCCAAACGCTGTGAATTGACCGGCCGCACCGTTCAAACCGGCAATAACGTGAGCCACGCGATGAACAAGACGCGTCGCCGTTTCCTGCCGAACCTGCAGGTGACTTCGCTGTGGTCGGAAGCGCTGGGCGAAAGCGTCCGGTTCCGTGTCACCACGTACGGCATCCGCACCGTTGAGCACAACGGTGGTCTGGACGCCTATCTACTGAAAGCCGGCGAAGACAAACTGAGCACCAACGCCCAGCGCGTGAAGCGCCGCATCAAGCAGGCGCTGGCGAAAACCGCCGCCGCTTAAGCACCGGTTTAAAAGAACCTGATGGAAGGGGCCCGCTTCGGCGGGCCTTTTTCGTTGTGGCATTGATTGCAACATGGGGCGTTCACGTCGTCCTGAACTTGATTCAGGATCCATGTAATTTGTGGGATCGAGGTTCTGCGGGTGTTATGGATCCCAAATCAAGTTTGGGATGACGAATCTTTCCTGGGCGTATCGCCGTGCCCATCCCGTCGGCTATCCTTTCGCCTGCCCCTCAACAAGAGATTGAACGGGAACTCGGCGACGACGCGCAGCCCGGCGATCGACGAGATGTTGCGGATGGTTCGCCGGGCGTCGGTAAAGACCTCGGAGATCACTGCGCGCTGGTCGATTTCCCCCTCCTCACGCACCATGGCCAGCCGATGCAGTGAATACAGCCCGATCAACGCCGCCATCACGAAATAGAAATCCCAGTGTTCGAGGCTGATGGTCTCGAACGTCACGTCCTTGGCCTCCGAATGCCACTTGAACAGGATCGAAAATTTCTGATGCGCGAAGAAATCCGCGCAAAGCCCGCCGAGCACCGGCGCGATGCCCCCTGACAAGGAGCTGACCAGGCTGTTTGTCGCCAGGTAAGACGTCGAGTTCCCCTTGGGGGCGAGCTTCATGGTGATGTTTGTGGTGGCGATACTGACCCCCGCGGTGGCAACGCCGGTCAGCACGTGCACGCTGGCCAGGATCGCCATCACCGCCCATCGGGTATCGGTCGCGGTGGTGAATATCCACGCGAACGTGCAGGCGATGAACAGCGGTGCGGCGACTGCCAGAACCGCCTTGTTGGACACGCGGTCCGCGATCCGCCCAAAGGATTTGAGAACGATGATGTTGGCGAGCTGCGAGCACATGGCAAAGACCGTTACCGGGAACAGGTCGAGCCCCAGCCGTGTCAGCATGTGCACGGTGAAGAACGGCGCGGCAAGGTTGGCGGCGAAGTTCCACGCCGCCAGAAAAAACATAAGTTTGCGGAAATTTTCGTCGCGGAACGGTTCCGACAGGCGCGTCCTGAGATCGAGCGGTCCGTCGTCCGCCGGCATGCGCGGCTCCGACATGCGGGTCATGCAATAGATGCCGACGAACCCCGAGATCATGGCGACACCAAAGATCGCCGCGTAGGCGAAACGGATGTCGAACCCCGACCAGCCTGACCAACTGTCGATAAAGGCGGATGCGGCGATGCTGACCAGCATACCAATGCCGGTCATCCATGCCAGCCTGCGGCCCATCAGAAGACCGCGTTCCTTGTCGTCGATGACGTCTCGAATCCAGGCGTTCCAGCTGCAGCCGACAATCGCGCCCATGCCGTACCGGAAGCAGATCGCGGCAAACAGTATCGGCAACGATAATACCGGATCGCCGATCAGCGCCGCCATGGGCAGTCCGACCAATGCAATCCGTCCGATCAACCCCGCGGTGACGCAGATCAAGCGGCGGTTGCGGATACGTTCGACGAGCACGATTCCCAACAACTGCCCGAGACTGGCGAGCGACGGCATGGCGGCGATCAGGCCGATGAAGGCGTTCGATGCGCCCAGATGCAATGCGAACGCGGTCATGAACGTCCCGATGGCGAGGGTTTCCATGACCTGTGCGGCGATACCGTTACCAAGTAGCCATTTTTTGGTCTCGGCGTAAGCGGCCTCGTCCACCGTTTCCAGTGGCTGCAATTTATTCTGAATTTTGCTCGGGCCAACCAAGGATCTGAACCGTAAGGAATATGAGCGAATGTGCGGATCGTATCAGCTTGCCCGGTCATGACAACTGCCGCCGAAGACTTCCGGCAGCGCGAAGTGCTTGCCCCGGCGCGACCGAATTGCTGCTATTGGACCTATGACCAATTCAAAAGACGCTCTTAGCGGACTCTGGTCCCTGACGGGACTTCCCGCTCAAGCCCTCGACGCCGTAAACCTGACCGGAGACGAACCGGGGCTGCCGTCGTCTTTCCGGATCGGGACCGCCGCGCAGGCATCGATCGCTGCCAGTGCGCTCGCGGCGGGTGAAATCTTCCGGGCACGCACCAGCGCACAAAACTGCCAGCGGATCGACGTCGATATGCGTGACGCATCGATCCAGTTCCGTTGTGAACGCCATTTGCGCGTGGATGGCGGACCGGCCCCGGATATCACGGACATCCTGTTCGGCGCTTTCCAGTGCGGGGACGGCAGATGGATCAGGCCGCACACCGTCTATCCGCACCATCGCGCCGGGTTTTTGCGCGTTCTCGGCAATGTCGAATATGACCGGGACGCGGTAGCCAGGGCGTTGCTTGACTGGAACGCCGAAGAACTCGAGCAAGCGTGCGCCGATGCGGGGTTGGTGCTTTCGATGACGCGAAGCTTCGAAGAGTGGGATGCGCATCCGCAGGGTAAGTCGGTCGCGACCATTCCGCCGCTGGTCATCGAAAAGATCGGCGATGCCCCGCCTGCCCCCTTGCCCGAGGGCGCCAATCGTCCGCTGGACGGCATTCGTGTGTTGGAAATGACGCACGTCATCGCCGGGCCGCTCGCCGGGCATACATTGGCCGGGCACGGGGCGGATGTGATGCTTTTGTATGGGCCGCACCGGCCGTTCATTCCGCCGCTGGTGATGTGCTCGGGTGCCGGCAAGATATCGGCGTATCTCGACCTGCGCGAAGCGGCCGAGCGCGAAAAGATGCAGGGCCTCCTGAAAGACGCCGACGTCTTTCTTCAAGGCTACCGCCCCGGCGCGATTGCCGGTCACGGTCTCGCACCCGAAGAGATCGCCGCCGTACGCCCGGGCATCGTCTGTGCAAGCCTGTCCGCTTACGGGCACGAGGGGCCGTGGCGCGACCGCCGTGGGTTCGATTCCCTGGTGCAGAACGCCAATGGCATGAATCACGCCGAGGGTGAAGCCGCCGGATTGGACCGCCCGAAGGCCCTGCCGTGCCAGGCTAACGATCATGTGTCCGGGTACTTACTGGCGACCGGCATCATGGCCGCCCTGCACCACCGCGCGACGGAGGGCGGATCTTGGCTGGTTCGGGTCGGTCTCGCGCCGACCGCGCAGTGGATCAGGAATCTCGGACGCCTGGAAGACGGCCTGTCGACGCCGGATCCGAGTCAGGACGACGTCAGGGATCTTCTTGAAGACGTCGACAGCGGCTTCGGCCGCCTGACCCAGGTCAGGGAGGCGGCGCGCATGTCAGAGACGCCGATGCGCTGGGACCGGCCGAGCGTGCCGCTGGGCACCCACCCGGCCGAATGGCCTGCGGCCTGATCAGACGTTGAAGGCGTTCATGCCCGGATAGACCGACACCGGGCCGAGTTCTTCCTCGATACGGATCAACTGATTGTATTTTGCGATCCGGTCGGAACGGCTGAGCGAACCGGTCTTGATCTGGCCCGCATTGGTCGCGACGGCGATGTCGGCAATCGTGGAATCTTCTGTCTCACCGGAACGGTGCGAGATCACGGTCGTGTAACCGGCGCGGTGCGCCATGTGCACGGCTTCGAGTGTTTCGGTGAGGGTACCGATCTGGTTCACCTTGATCAGGATCGAATTCGCGACACCCTTTTCAATGCCGTCGGCGAGACGCAAGGGGTTCGTGACGAACAGGTCGTCACCCACGATCTGGACCTTGTCGCCGATTTCGTCGGTCAGCATCTTCCAGCCGTCCCAATCGTCTTCAGACATCGGATCCTCGATGGAGATGATCGGGTATTTTTTAACGAGGTCGACCCAGTATTTCACCATGCCCGCGGCGTCGAGGGTCTTGCCCTCGCCTTCGAGCACGTATTTGCCTTTTTTGTAGAATTCGGTCGAAGCGGCGTCGATGGCCAGCACGACGTCCTTGCCCGCCTTGTACTTGGCGCCCTTGATCGCCTTCATGACGAAATCGAGCGCTTCGGTCGTCGATTTGAGCGCTGGTGCGAAACCGCCTTCGTCGCCGACGTTGGTGTTATGACCCGCGTCCGACAGGTCTTTCTTGAGACGCTGGAAGATTTCCGCACCCATGCGGATGGCGTCGGCGCATGTATCCGCACCGACCGGCATGATCATGAATTCCTGGATATCGATGGGGTTGTCCGCGTGCGCGCCGCCGTTGACGATGTTCATCATCGGAACCGGAAGCACATGGGCGTAGACGCCGCCGATCCCCCGGTAGAGCGGCAGGCCCGACTCTTCCGATGCCGCCTTGGCGCAGGCGAGCGATACACCGAGCATGGCGTTGGCGCCAAGCTTGCTTTTGTTCTTGGTGCCGTCCAGTTCGATCATCACGTTGTCGATGAAGACCTGTTCTTCGACATCGACGCCGACGAGGGCCTCGAAGATCTCGTTATTGACCGATGAGACAGCCTTCAGGACACCTTTGCCGCCGAAGCGCTTCTTGTCGCCATCGCGGAGTTCCACGGCTTCGTGTGCCCCGGTCGATGCGCCCGAAGGTACGGCGGCACGGCCCATCACGCCCGTTTCCAGAAGAACGTCCACCTCGACGGTCGGATTGCCCCGGGAATCGAGAATTTCACGGCCGGTGATATCGATGATCGCAGTCATGTCTGGAACCTTCTGAAAAAGTGTCGGTTTTTCGGTGAAAACGGTAAGTGCCCGGGCGGCGGACCCCCAGGAACGCCTATCTGATACCAACCCCCTTGGCGGGGATCAATCAATCATTCGGTGAACTTTCCAAGGCAGCCGGCGGTTCGGTGCTTTGCGAGCTATCAAGAACTCGGCGCACCTGCAGGGCGACGTCCCGGTTGCTATAGGGTTTGCGCAGCAGCGGATACTTCTTGCCTGTGGCAATGTTCTTCATGGACGTATTACCGGTGTATCCCGATGTCAGCAGGATTTTCAGGCCGGGCTCCATCTCGGCGGCACGATTTGCAAGCTCGTATCCATTGATGCCGGGCATGATGATGTCGGTCAGCAACAGGTCGAAATGCTCCCCCGACGTCAGCTTCTCCATTGCAGTCGCACCATCGTAGACGACCGTAGTCGAATACCCGAGTTCGCTCAGGATCGTCTGCGCAACTTCCGCCAGATCCCGCTCGTCGTCGACGATCAGGATGCTCTCCTTACCGCCACGGACCCGTCTAGCAGCTGCGTTGTCATCGATGCTGGCCCGGCGGGTGCCGTCGTCCTCCACCAACGGCAGATAAAGTTTGATCGTCGTACCGACACCGGGCTCCGAATAGATCGAGATCGCACCATTGGAACGCTTTACGAACCCATAGACCATCGCCATGCCCAGCCCCGTTCCCCTACCCTCCGTCTTGGTGGTGAAGAACGGCTCGAATATGTGATCAATGATCTCCTGCGTCATGCCGACGCCATTGTCGGAGACCGCGATTTCAATATAGTCGCCGATCGGCACCTGCTGGACCGTGGGATTGGAATACTCATCGATACGCGATGTCTTGGTCTCGATGGTCAGGACACCGCCGTTTGGCATGGCGTCTCGGGCATTGAGCGCGAGATTGATCAACGCGTCTTCGAAATCGCTTTTGTTGACGCGAGCCCGCGATATCGACTCGTCCAGCAGTAATTCGATCTCGATTTCCGTGGTAATCGATCGCTGGACAAGTTCTCTGAGATCCGACAACGCCTCGTTGACGTTGACCAGTTCGTTTTCTTCGGGATTTTGCCTCGAGAACCGCAACAGCCTGGTGGTGAGGTTGGCACCGCGTTCCGCCGCCTTGATCGAGCGCTCAATGCGCTGAAAATTCTTGTCTTCCGGGTCGAGGTTGCCCTGCACGAGGTCTAGGTTACCAATGATGATGCCCAACAGATTGTTGAAGTCGTGGGCAATCCCACCCGTCAACTGGCCGATCGCATCCATTTTCTGGGACCGGCGAAGCTGTTGCTCCAGCGCTTTCGATGCAGATAAGTCGTTGATGGAGCCGACGAAATGCCGCCGGCCACGCAGCATCATTTCACCGACCCCAAGATGCATCGGGAATTCCTCACCGTTCTTGCGCAGCCCGGTGACTTCTCGGCCGATGCCGATGATAGACGCCGGTCCACCATGCACGTAGTTGCGGATATAGCTGTTATGCCGGCCGCGGTCGGGTTCGGGCATCAGCATCGAGACGTTCTGGCCCACCACTTCCTCGGCCTCGTAGCCGAAGACCTTCGACGCGTGCGGGTTCATCGCCTCTACCTTTCCGTACTCGTCAATCAGGATGACGGCCATGGTGATGGTCTCGAATGCGCGGCGCAGCCGTTCTTCGGCCTCTTCGATCCGCCGCTTATCCTTCACCAGGTCGGTAATGTCGCGCCCGGTTCCTTGATATCCCTTGAATGCGCCGTTCTCGTCGAATACCGGAATCCCGGTGATTGAAAGCGTGCAAATTTCTCCGCCAAGATTGCCTTCGTACTGGAAGTTCTCGAACGGGCGATGGGCCTCCAAGTCTTCCTGGTGCGCCTGCCATTTGGGCGTGTTCGTATCCTCGATGGTCAGGTCCCGATGCGAGAGGCCGAGGTAATGATCGCGGTTCTGATCCCCGTCCATGCGCCCGCCGTTACCCATGGTCTTGAAGCGAAGATTGGGCCCCGTCTCCCAGAACCATTCCGTCGCCGTGTCAGCGAAGCCCCGGAACCTGCTTTCACTCTCCTGGGCTCGCTCGACCACGGGGATAGTCTGACGGTAGATCAGATAAACACCGATAATCGTCAGAATAAGGCCGAAAATAACGGAATTGGTAATCGCCTTAGTGAAGGGCGCGTTGAATTCATCCATGTGCGCTTCGGCGACAAGTGCCAACGCCTGCGAGCGGATCGGCGCATAAGCCATGATGACCTTCTCGCCCTGATGGCTTGCCACCATCGCATTCGTCTGGCCATGCAGGGCGGCGATAATCGCTTTTGCGTAACCAGAATCGGCATCGATGATACTTTGTTCGGCCTGACCATGAAGGTCGCCGGACCCCGCGTCGTCGAATTCCCGATTGAAGAGCACGCGAAGGTCTTCTCCGCTACGTTGAGCAATCAGCACTGCGCCTGATTCACCGACGCCGCTGAGCTCATCAAAGGCTCTCTCGGCAATTTTGACGGCGGAAAGCGTGCGCTCTACATCGAAGCTGTATGGCTCCTGCTGTGACACGTTTTCAATATTGACCGCAGCGTCGATTAATGCGGCAGAATCCGCGGCAACCGCGATGAGGCTTTGCTTCTTTTCCTTCAGCCCGGCCTCGTATAGGACACTGATCGCAACGGCATCTACAGCCAGCGTCACGAACGATAGCGTAAGTACGAGCTTCACGATAACGGGAAACCGCTTCAGAACGCGCCTGGTGCCAGCGTTACTGTTCACCCAGCGTCCCCCTTATCCCAACGCGTCCAGGACTTGCTGAAGCATCCGGCGAAGTTCCGATGCCGGAAACGGTTTGCTCAACGTGCCGAGAACGACGGTGTTTTGCTGGCTCGCAAGCGACTCCAGGATGTCCAGATACATTTTCTGGTAGCCGCTCATGGCGATGATGGGTGCCGTGCAGTCCTGCCTGGCAAGAGCCCGCAATAATTCGATACCATCCATGTCCGGCATGACCACGTCCAGGACGATGGCGGCCGGGTTAACGGACTTGAAGAGGTCGAGACACTCCTTCCCATTACCGCTGCTAACGCAGGCGAACCCCATTTCCTCAGCGACATCGGCGACAAACTCGACCATGTCGGGCTCGTCATCCACGATCAGCAAACAGGGTTTTGGCAACATAACAACTCACGGTTGCGCTCGTTTTTACGAGCATCTGTACTCATGCGTTTTTGAGTCAAAATAGCTTCATATTCATATTCCGCGTGTCGACAATATTTATCGTCGAAAGGTTATATCGACGAGATATCTCGATTCAAATCGTAGTGACGGAGTCGGATATTAGTTTGATTCCGCCTTGGATTTAAAACGAAAATAGGTCCAAAGATTGACGTAAATGCAAGGATCGCTGAATAGTTGAACAGGGTAGCTCAACCCCCGGTTGCAAGTTTCTCCGGGGCCGGCTGGGACTTGGCGAGTTTGTCGAATGCCATCAGGTCCTGTAGGACGGCTTCGAGGTTTTCGACCGGGATCATGTTCGGGCCGTCCGATGGCGCATTATCGGGATCCTGATGGGTTTCCATGAATACGGCGGCGATCCCCAGCGATACGGCGGCACGGGCCAGCACCGGCGCGAATTCGCGCTGACCGCCCGATGAGCCGCCTTGCCCGCCCGGCTGTTGTACCGAATGGGTCGCATCGAACACGATCGGGCAGCCCGTATCGGCCTTCATCGTGGGTAAGCCGCGAAAATCGGTCACCAGCGTGTTGTAGCCGAAGCTGGCGCCGCGCTCGGTCACTGTGACCTGCTCGTTCCCCGTCGACAGCACCTTATCGACGACGTTCTTCATGTCCCAAGGTGCCAGGAACTGGCCCTTCTTGATGTTGATCGGCTTCTTCGTATTGCCGGCAGCCAACAGAAGATCGGTTTGGCGGCACAGGAACGCCGGGATCTGCAGCACATCTACAGCTTCGGCGACGGTCGCGCAGTGGGCCGGTTCATGGACATCCGTGAGGACGGGCAGTCCCGTCGTGTCGCGAACTTCCTTGAAAATCGGTAACGCATCCTCAAGCCCGATGCCACGCCGGCCCTTGAGGCTGGTACGATTGGCCTTGTCGTAGGACGTTTTATAAATGATGCCGATGCCGAGCTTGTCGGCGAGTTGCTTGAGCTTCCCCGCCATTTCCAGCGCGTGCTCACGCGTTTCCAACTGGCACGGCCCGGCGATGATGCCGAGCGGCTTCTGGTTCGAGAGGCTGACGGGCCCGATATCGACGGTGCGTTGTTCGGTCATGGGGTTCTGATAGCGCCTAATGCCGCTTGTTGAAAGGGTTTTACAGGGGCTCGCATTTGTCATCCCCGCGCAAGCGGGGGCCCAGGGCAACCGGCAAAAACTGAAGTGTGGGGTTCCCGCTTTCGCGGGAATGACAACAAACTACCTGAATCAAACCAGCCGAGACTGGTTGACCGATGCCCGAATGAACGATGTGAACAACGGGTGTGCGTCGAACGGCTTGGATTTGAGCTCCGGGTGGAACTGCACGCCGATGAACCACGGGTGATCCGGGTATTCGACGATTTCCGGCAGGATACCGTCCGGCGACATACCGGAAAAGCGAAGTCCCGCCTTTTCCAATCGTTCCTTGTATTCGGTATTTACCTCGTACCTGTGGCGATGCCGCTCGGAGATCGAGCCGTTCCCGTAAATGCTCATGACCCGGCTGTTCTCAGACAGATCGCACGGGTACGCACCCAACCGCATGGTGCCGCCCAGATCGCCGTCGGATTGCCGTTTTTCGAGGGCATTGCCCTTTAGCCACTCGGTCATCAGGCCAACCACGGGTTCGTCCGTGTCGCCGAATTCGGTCGAACTTGCGTTCGGGATGCCGGCGAGATTCCGGGCGGCTTCGATCACCGCCATCTGCATGCCGAAGCAAATACCGAAATACGGAATGCCCCGCTCACGTGCGAACTTGGCGGCGAGTATCTTGCCTTCCGCGCCGCGTTCGCCGAAGCCGCCCGGCACCAGAATGCCGTGCGTGTCTTCGAGATATTCGAGCGGCGTGTCCTCTTCGAAGATCTGGCTGTCGATCCAATTGAGTTTTACCCGCACATTGTTGGCGATACCGCCGTGATCGAGCGCCTCGGAGAGCGATTTATACGCATCCAGAAGGCCGGTGTACTTACCGACGACGGCGATCGAGACCTCACCTTCGGGCTTGGTCTTGCGGACATGGATATCTTTCCACGTGGTGAGATCGGGAGCCGCTGCCTTGATGCCGAAATGACGGCAGACGACGTCATCCATGCCCTGTTCGTGGTAGCGGATCGGCACCTCGTAGATGCTCTTGGCGTCGAGCGCCGGGATGACCGCTTCCTCGCGGACGTTGCAGAATAGCGCGATCTTGCGGCGCTCGCCTTCCGGCAGCTCGTGTTCGGAGCGGCAGACCAGCATGTCGGGCTGGATTCCCAACGACAGCAGTTCCTTGACCGAGTGCTGGGTCGGCTTGGTCTTCAACTCGCCTGCCGCCGCGATATACGGGATCAGCGTCAGGTGCATGTACATCGCGCGTTCACGGCCGAGGTCGTTGCCCAACTGCCGGATCGCTTCCAGGAACGGCAAGCCCTCGATATCGCCGACGGTGCCGCCGATTTCACAAAGAATGAAGTCCTCGTCCTCGAGGTCGGAAACGACGAACTCCTTGATGGCGTCGGTGATGTGCGGGATGACCTGGATGGTCGCGCCGAGATAATCGCCACGTCGTTCCTTGGCGATGACGTCGGAATAGATCCGCCCCGTCGTCACGTTGTCCGATTTCTTCGCGCCGACGCCGGTAAAGCGTTCGTAATGGCCGAGGTCTAGATCGGTCTCGGCCCCGTCATCCGTCACGTATACCTCGCCGTGCTGATAGGGGCTCATCGTGCCCGGGTCGACGTTGATATACGGATCCAGTTTACGGAGCCTGACTTTGAAACCACGCGCCTGGAGAAGCGCACCGAGAGCTGCGGAGGCAAGACCTTTACCGAGGGAAGAGACCACGCCGCCTGTGATAAAAATGAATCGCGTCATGGGCGGACACCATACATCGAAAACCCGGTCTGCCAACCGTGCAAATTGGACACACGTGGAGGCACCTCCGGTGAGACATCACCGGAGGGTCTGAGGCTTTGATTTTTCATTAGTTTTGCGGCGCGGGCGTGGTCGGTTGCGGAACCGTCGGTGTCGTCGACGGCGCCGTCGGGGTCGAGGATTGGGCCGGCGTCTGGTCGAGAATCGAACCCGATTCGCGGCCCTGGCTCGCCATGATGGCGAGAATGATGCTGGTGGCGATGAAACAGGTTGCCAGGATCGCTGTCGTGCGCGTCAGGACGTCCGCCGCCGCGCGGCCGGACATAAAGCCGCCGCCACCGCCCCC
>MDSW01095714.1_pt1 | contig 34060 bp, 22 predicted proteins | sample 811171 | NCBI WGS metagenome assembly MDSW01 (sample SAMN05326641, study PRJNA326480) | marine metagenome | isolation source: seawater | place: Atlantic Ocean: North West | collected 2012 | reverse complement strand
TGAATGGATTTAAGTTCCACTCTGTAGAATCTATGAGACGCGTGGAGTATTTGGATGGGGATATAACCTTTGCACCTCGTATGGGTAGTGGTGATGATAACTTTAACTACGACTTTGAGGATGGTACAGGTAATGATATCCTTGCATATAGTATAATTAATAATGGAAATGTCATAGAGAGTAATCAGAGAGGCCTCTATGGTGGTCAAGTGCAGTCCTATAATCCTCTCTCTAAGATGTATACGAGCTTCGATGCAGAGTTTAATCAACAGTTTGAGGTAGATGATAAGGGTGCATATAAGAAGAAACGAGAGACATTTGCCACCCATCCATCGTTTAGACTGGACATGGAGAAGGTTATGATACCACCAGATGGGGGTGTAGTAGGAGAATCCCTACCAAATGCAGTAGCAGCAGGGTTTGAACTGTCCAGAATCACTGAGAATCATGACAATGCAGTGGACTTTAGGTATAACACACCATTCACTATGACTCAAGGGGTACATGCAAGTGGCTCTAGTGCAACCTATAGTGGTACAGAGATTAATAAATTAAATAGAGACAGAGTAGAACAGTTATTCAAGAACAATAGAATAAATATCCAGATATCTGGGAGAACTAATATTAGCTGCGGGACTACCATTAAGGTAGACATTAAACAACCAACAACTACCAGTGTAGTACGAGATAGTTACACACATAATGGTAGTTTGCTTGTAGAAGGTATCACTTGGATAGGTACAGAGAATGGATTAGAAACGCAGCTCAGCTGTACCTCAGATGGTCACTTAGTACCTATGGACTCCTTCGAGAATCATGAGTTCGACCCACAAGACTAAGAATATCTCTGAGCCAATGCTGAGGGACAGTGTTTTGGGACTCCTAGATTATTTTTGGACTGCCATTGGCACCCCATCTTAAGTCTAGGGCAATTTTTACTAGAAATAGTAAAAGTTATATTATGTTATGGGACTCCTAGTATTATATTGGGACTCCTAAATAAAAATAGGAATGGAGAAATAATATATGATAAAAAATATTTTAAATATCCACAGAGACATGATGTATAGTTTCATGGAAGTGACTGATATGGATGAATATGGTTTAGCATGGTTTTGTTTTTTAAAGGGTGTAGTATTTACATCTATTATAGTATGGTTATTTTAAAATGACTAATTGGTTATATAATAAACTAGTACCACATGCTCTAAGGTTTAGAGAGTGGTCACAAGGTAAAACTTGGGTGCAAATACCACTAGGGATACTGATTCTATGGTTATTAGGATTTGCAAATCCCTACTGGTGTGTGTATCCAGTGTGTTGGATACAATAAATGATTGAAGTAATTACATATTTTAGTTTAACACTATTTGCATGGATAGGATTACCCATGTTGTTTATTTGGTTATGGAATAAAGAGGAAATATGATTAGAACATTATTAGGTGCAAAGATACATGGTTGTATCTGTACCGATGTAGATTTAGATTATGAAGGTAGTATATTAATTGATGAGGACTGGATTGATGAGGTGGGACTCCTAATCAATGAACAGGTTGATGTATATAATAAAACAAATGGTAACCGACATACTACATATGTCCTACCTTTACCGAGAGGTTCTAATGAGGTGTCAGTGAATGGTGCTGGTGCTCATTTGACCGAAGTGGGAGATGAACTTATTATTTGTTCTTATATACAGTTGGATGAGAGTAACGAGACTCTACCTCTCAATCATACTCCGAAAATAAAAATAATCGACCCTAAAGACCGACTTTATAGAGAACTTTTGGGGTTAGATTGATGGAATATACAGTATTAGTCTTTCATATGGTAGTATTGATACCTATGGTTTACTTTATATGGAAAGATGGGTATAATAAAGGAAAAAGAGATGCCACAATTCACAGGATTAAAGAGTAACTTTTATACAGGAATAGTCGAAGACCGAAACGACCCTTTACAGGTTGGTCGTGTTCGTGTTCGTATATTTGGGTTGCATACCGATGATAAATCCCTTATAGGGACTCCAGACTTGCCTTGGAGTGATGTTTTAATGCCAAACACGACTTCTGCACTCTCTGGGTTAGGTTCTTCTCCACATGGACTTGTAGAAGGTTCTACAGTGATGGGATTCTTCCGAGATGAGGATGATATGCAAGATTTTGTGGTCATTGGGTCATTATTTGGAAGACCGAGTGAAAATTATAAGTCTGCATTGGGTTCAGAGGATGAAAAAGCAACAAAAAGGTCTCCAGAACATGGTTTTAATGACCCTAGACTAGACACAATCAGTGATTATAAGGAAACGAATGATGGTCAGAAGATGGGTAATAGAAATAATGGTAGGAATTGGGGTTATGATTCCTCTCTAGAACTATCTCCAAGAAGACCAGAATCATTAGAATTTAATATTGATGGTAGTGGAGTTAAAATTAATCAACCAGACAAGGGAGTAAATTATCCGAAAGAAGACTATACTAAAATAAAACACTCCGATGTGAACATGGCTGCAGTGGATAAGAATGCTTATCCGAATAATATGATTGAATTGCAAGAGGGTGAAACAGTCAAAGAAGGTATCGATTCAGCAGGTGAGAAAATGACTCGTATATCACAAGTCAATCCGAAATATCCATTTAATCATGTCTGGGAATCCGAATCTGGTCATGTACTAGAAATGGATGACACTCCTAATTCCGAAAGATTACATATGTACCATAGGTCTGGGACTCGTTTAGAAGTCTTACCAGATGGGACTCAAACCATGAAGGTCGTAAATAATAATTACGAGATAACATTAAAAGATAAAAAAATATTAATTGGTGGTGGTGCAGATATAGAACTTATGAATGGTGATTATAATATAGTTACCAGAAAACAAGGTGATAATGGTGGTAGTGTTTTTATTACATGTGACTCCGATATTAATTTATCAGCTCAGGGTGCAGTTATAATAAAAGGTAAAGTTTCTATTAATGGAAATAAATACGACCCCAAATAAAATATTATGACCGAAGAAAATAATAATACTACAGCAGTTGCAATCCCTTGTCCTCAAGTTATTATTCCTACTGCTGATGACCTCGAAGAAATAATAATCACAATAGTAAATAAATATGGTGCAGAATATCTTGAACCCATCGAAGAAATATTAGGTGCATTTCCATTATCTTTTACTTGGTCAGCTGATTTAGATATTCCAGAATTAGAATGGGAAGCAAAAATACAAGCAATCATTGAGGAATTTAAATTATATCCTATTGTCAAGATTGCAGAGTTTTTAGGAGTCCCATTAACAGTTGTCGTTCCACCTTTTGGTTTAGAAGTAGATTGTAAAAAATTATTTGAAGACCCAGATTATAAACAAGAACTTCTTAAACAATTAAGAGAAGAAATAGGTATTGACAAAATAGAAAAACTCATGTCAGAGTTTAGTGCTGAGAATTGGAATGGTGAGTTTGGTATTGACATTCCAGATATTCAATTACAAAAAGCATGGAAGGAAATGATTGAGGAACTCCAGAAGTTAATGCAAGGTGGTTTCTTAAAGAAGATTGCAGACCTACTAGAGAAAGAACCATTAGAAACTATTATAGAATCTTTACCAGACCCTATAGGATTCTTCTTAGAAATAGTTAAGTCAATTCCTAATGGTGGGTTTGAGTTTGATTCAGAAAAACTATTTAAGAAACTTAGAGAGGAAGCTGAAGAAGCAGGTGTTGAACTTAGAGATTATTTACTAGAAACAGAAATACCTTTTGTATCCGAAGTTCCATCTATATTAGGACTTGATGATATCTTACCAAAGACTCTAGGTGATTTAATTAATTTAGACATTAAAGATAAACAAATAGATTTTCCTAGATGGGATGAACAAAAGTTATTTGAAAGATTTAAAACCTTTATAAAAGACTTACCTCAAGTATTGATTGAAGCATGTCTTGCAAAACTAACTGAACTGATTAGTTATTTCATACCACCAGAAATACCGATACCATTTACTCTATGTACATTCCTATCAGTAATTGGTTTCCCAAAAGAGATATCAGTTAACAATCTAGTGTTAGAAGGGACATAAATACTTCTATGAGTAATAATTATCTAAAGAATCAAAACAAAATAACTGCAAGGAGATGGTACACTGATATTGATTTAAATATCACACCTCATCCTTCTTCTGGTGATGTAGTTTTAAAATATGATAAAGATGCAGTCAAAAGGTCACTAAGAAATATTATGTTGACCAACAATTACGAGAGACCTTTTAAACCAAGCTTTGGTGCAAATTTAAGAAGTCTATTATTTGAACTTGCAGATGATATTACTAAAACAGAAATAAGAAAACAAATAGTAGAAGCATTGGGAGATTTCGAACCAAGAGTTGCAATTGAGAATATTTACTTAACTCAAGATAGAGCTAATAGATTACACATCAACTTGCATTATGGTATTCGAGGAATTGAAGAACCACAAGAACTAGAAGTTATACTACAGAGAGTAAGATAAAATGGCAACAGTAAAAAGTTCACAAGTCAATATTACCGATTTAGATTTCGATGATATTGCATCTAATCTAAAAGAATATCTTAAAGGTCAATCGACTCTTAAGGACTACAATTTTGAAGGTAGTAATATTAGTATACTAATAGACCTTCTTGCATACAGTTCACATGTATCAGCATTCAATGCAAACATGGTTGCATCTGAATTGTTTTTGGATACTGCACAAATAAGAAAGAACATTGTTTCTCGTGCAAAAGAAATTGGTTACACACCAACAAGTGCAACTGCCTCTATGGCAAAGATTGATTTAGAAGTAAACAATCCTTTGATTGGTGGTGAGACTCCTACTTCTTTAACAGTTAGTAGAGGACATAAATTTAAAACAGTATATGATGGAGTATCATATCCTTATGTCTTATTAGAATCAAAAACAATCAGTCCATCAAACAATGTATTTAAATTTGAAGACTTAGAAATATATCAAGGTACAATGAACTCCGATATCTTTGCATACAATGGTCAAGTTCAAAATCAAAGATTCCCACTTACAGAAGAGTTAGTAGACACAACTAGTATTACTGTTACAGTTCAGTCTACAGGTGGTTCTAGTTCTGCATGGTCACAAGCAAAAGATATTAGTGCAGTAAATAAAAATAGTACAGTATGGTATGTACAAGAAAACGACCAAGGCCAGTATGAAGTTTACTTTGGTGATGGTGTTATTAGTGCAGAACCTTTAGATGGAGATTCTATTACAATATCATACTTGGTAACAAACGAACAACATACAGAAGATGCAACTGTATTCAGTATGTCAGATAACATAGGTGGAAACTCCGATGTTACTATTACAAACAAACTTCCATCTGTTGGTGGTAAAGCAAAAGAAGGAATTGAATCAATTAGATTTGCAGCTTCTAAATTCTATACATCACAAAACAGATTAGTTACAGTAGATGATTATAAATCTAAACTACAAACTTTATATCCAGGCGCAGATTCAATTGCAGTCTGGGGTGGAGAAGACAACAGCCCACCACAATATGGAAAGATATTCATTTCAATTAAACCTTCTCAGAATGTAAATAAACTAACGACCTCTGAAAAGATTTTGTTGAAAGATAAAATGAAATCACTAAACATGTTAACAGTCAGACCAGAAATTGTTGATGCAGATATTATTGATATCCTAGTTACTACTAACTTTAAATACAATCCTCGTGCAACAACTAAAACTACATCTGAATTAGAAACATTAGTAAGAGCTGCAATCATTACACACGACACTGATAACTTAAGTGGGTTCGATAGTATTTTCAGACATTCAAATCTCTTAAAAGATATAGATGGTGCAGAAGATTCAATTCTTTCCAATATTACAACTGTCAAACTTCGTAAAACAATATCTCCGACTCTTAATCAGTCATTAGGATATACTGTAGAACTTGGTAGTGGTAACTCATTCTATAACCCACATAGTGGTCATAATGCAATGGCTGGTGGTGTTATAAGTACAACAGGTTTTAAAGTATCTGGTTATACAGATACATTTTATTTTGATGATGATGGTAAAGGGAATCTACGAAGATATTCCTTTACTGGGTCAAACAGAATTTATGCAGATAGTCAAGCAGGAACTGTTGACTATGCAAATGGTAAAATTGTTGCAAATGGTGTTATTATAACAGAAACAGAGAACACCGATGATACAATACATTTTACAATAATTCCGAGTTCATATGATGTGGTTGCATTTAGAAGTAACCTTTTAGATATTAACACATCATTGATAAGTGTGACTGGTGCAACAGACCCCATCGCATCTGGTGATACGAGTGCTGGGGTAGGATATACATCCTCAACTAGTTACTCCTAAACTATGATTCGTGTATATGCACGAAGTAACATTCCCACATGGTGTGGGTTTATATTAATGCTAAATTAGAGAGGAACTAAAAATGGCAGATAAGAAAGTAACAGCATTGTCCGACTTAGGGACAGGCATCGCAGGTGAAGACTTGCTTCATGTTATTGATGACCCTTCTGGAACTCCAGTAAACAAAAAGGTGTCACTCAGTAATGTTTTAAAAAACCTTCCAGACTTTGTTGCGTTTGGACAGGCTGCAGAGACAGTTAGTTTAACTGCTTCTGCACATACAGCTGCAGTAGATAAATGGGCAACCATTATGACCACTCACTCAAGTGGAACTACTGTAGTAAACCTTGCAGCAGGTACAACAGGACAAATAAAAATATTTGTTATTGCAGCGGGTTCAGCAACAGTGGATGTCACTCCAAATTCATTACTTGGAAGTGGTACTAAAGCCACACTAAATGCTATTGGAGAAACAGTTGTATTACTATACACTGGTTCTGCATGGACAGTTATAGGTGGTAATGGATACGCAGTATCATAAGGATAATTAGTAATGCCAATTCTCAATGACAGAATAGTAGACCAACTTGATGAACTCCTACCAGAGTATATTAACGAGGAAGGACATGGACTCAAGAAGTTTATGTCTGCATACTTTGACTTTCTTGAGAAAGGTATCCTTATCCACAAAGAAGGTACAGACCTAGAAACTATAGGTTTGGAAGGTGGGGAAGGTTCAGTTTTACAAGAGGCTGCAACCTTCCAACCATCACCTTTAACTAGTGCAAAGATATTAAAAGAACGAAGAGGTGAAGGACAAGATGCCGTCACTCAAACTGGTTCTTGGGAAATAGGTGAATATGTAGTTGGTTCAACATCTGGTGCAACTGCAAGAATAGATGTTATTGGACAGACATCCAATAAACTATACATCGAAGTATTTACCGAAGCACAATTTTTACCAGATGAAACAATCGTTGGTCAGAACAGTAATTACACTGCAAAGGTTGATTCCTTTGAAGGTGGTGCATTGTTCGCTGCAAACAATCTGTTAGACTATGCAGATGTAGATAAGACAACAGGAGACTTTTTAGAATACTTCCGAAGAGACTTCATGCCTTCGATTGATGCAAGTATACTTGCAGATAAAAGATTACTTGCAAAACATATTAATAATGTCTATCTTGCAAAAGGTAGTTCTGCATCATATGATTTCTTATTTAGAATCTTATATGGTGAAGACATAGAGATTGCATATCCAAAAGACAATATGATTGCACCATCTCAATCTAAATGGTTAGAGTATACAATACTTCATTTGCATTCTGAGAAAAACTTACTTGAGTATGCAAAAGGAAAAATAGTCAAACGAGGAGCCGAACAACAAATAATCACCGAGATACAAGCAGACTCACTTGTAGGAGTTACTTCTGGAGAAGGAGATAATGTCTATAGAGTAACAATCATGGAGCCTTATATTGGTTCTTTAAATATTGGTGATGTAATAGAATTACAGTCAAGAGAGGATAGTACAAAATTCCATCTTGCAACAGTTAGAGGTATCATATCAGATATCGATACTACCGATAGTAGTATGCTCATGAGTCTTGAGAATGGAACAGGGTTTGCCTCTTCCGAATCTGATGATACAGAAGCATTTGAATTAGAGAATGAAGATGCTGGTGATTTACTACTATTAGAAACTGGAACACAATCAGATAATAGTTTAAATGAAGTGCATGGTAAAACACCAATCCTAGTTAGAGAAACAGTTAACACACCACAAACAGAAGCTGCAATTGGTGGTGCAATGAAAGGAGAATTAATTTCTACTGGTTCATTGTATTCTCCATTTGAATCTGTTAATGTTAATTTACCACAATCAGAATTAGGAGTTGGTCAAATTGCAAAAACACAAATTGGTGATATTCTAGATGGTGAAGTAGAAAAGGTTTTAGTAGACCCATCTCAAACTGGTGTTGGATATAGTGATGGAGACTTGGTTGTATTCGATACTAGAACAAGTGGTGGTACACTTGCAGAAGGTTTAGTCACATCTATTTCTGGAGACATACTTTTAGAGAGTGGAACAACATTTGGTTCACTTGAGTTTGTTGCAACTTCTGGACAAACTACATTCTCTGGAAATGACAGATATGGAAACCCTTTAGTTTATGACCCAGAAAAAATTTCAGTAAGAGTTAAGAGAGCAAACACAACACAAAGTATTGCAAGTCAAGGTGGTAATGTTAACTTCACAGTATTTGAAGAAGTTAAAGGAGCTGCAAATATTGGACTCAATGGAAGTACAATAGTTTTCACAGGAGACTATGCAAACTCTTCTCATGCAAAATATGTTGGTGGTGCTGGTACTATCATCGAAGTGTTTGTGCAACCAGAAGAAACAACTTTAATTCTGGAAGATGGATTACAATCAACAGGTGAAGATAAATTATTATTTGACCAATCTGGTGCAAACCCAACTGGTGCAATAAAAAGAGTTAGAATGACATCTAGTGGAGTAGGATTTACTTCACTTCCAAAAGCATATCCAGGCGGTGAGGTATTCTATAGTGAAGATTTAGATTATGTAAGTACTACAGTAAAACCAAATTTTCAAATAGGAGAAACAGTTACATCTGGAAGTACAACTGGTATTCTAGTTGACCATGATAAAAAAATAGGAAAACTTGTCATAGGTAAACTACCATCTACATCCGATACTACAACATTCAGTATTGGAGATACTGTAACAGGACAAGTTTCTGGTGCAACTTGTACAGTAATACAAAATAGTTTTACAACAGGAACAGGTGCAAAACTTTTACCTTATGGTGATTCAATTGGAACGATTGGAAAATTAAGAGTTATAGAAGAAGGAAATCATTTTGATAAATCTAATGGTATCCCAGATTATAGAAATCATTTTATCTATGGTAGAGCATCTGGAGTTCCAGTAGTAGACACTACAGTCACAGGTGGTGTTAGTAGTGCAACAGGTAAAATTGTAAGTGTTGACAGTGATAGACAAATAGTCTCACTCCAGTTAACAACTGGAATGTTTAGAAAGGGTGAATCACTAACTACATCCGATGGTAAAACATTTGATATATTAGAAGGTAACCCAGCTACTGCAGCTGCTAAACAAAACACTATTGCAAAACTAGATGGAAACTACACTAGTGATGTAGGTTTCCCATCAGTTACAGGACAAAGAATACAGGACTCTCATTTCTATCAAACACATTCATATGTAATTAAAGTTGGAAAAACTATTAACCAATATCGTTCAGTAGTAAAACAATTACTAAATCCAGCAGGTACAATCTTCTTTGGTGAAGTTGCAATCACACAACAAATAGATGGTAGTGCAGTAACATATCGTGCTGGTTCTAAAACAGAAGGATTTGATGGAGATAGAATTACAAGGTCATTCATACCAACACTTTATATTGGTTCTAAGATTGACCCAGCAAAAGTTGTTCTTGAAGAAGGAACAGTTTCAACTGGAGAACAAGATGTATTCTATGCAGAAGAACATAACATAATATTAGAAGATTCAGAAGGTGTTGTAGTAACAGAAAGATTCCTTGCAAACGATAGATTAAAACTAACTCTTTCTACAGGAAGTATGTCACCATCTGGTGCAAGAGACTTTACTATAGGTGAAACAGTATCACAACAATTATTTAAAACTGGTTCTGGAGATGTAGGAACAATTACAGGTAGAGTAGTAGATAGAGAAAGAGATGGGAGTGGAAATTTACTTGCAGACCCATCATTTATTCTTGTAGACCAAATAAGACCAGACCATGTTGCAATGAAACAACTTGTATCAGAAGGTGCTAGTCATGCAGATGGATTATTCTTACCTACAGGAGTAGAATGGAAATCAGACCAATCAGACACAACCATATCATTTGTACATGGTTTAGTTGGTGCATCATCTGGTAAAAAAGCACATATATCTACAGTAGAAGATAACAATGTTAAAACAGACCAAGGCTCTGGACAAGCATTTATTATTGGACAGGATATTGTAGAATCAGATGTTGGATTATATGATAGAATCATTCGTGCAAATGTACAAATACATGGTCATGATGTTATAAAAGAACTAGAGATATATCCTCACTATGCACATACCAGAATCTATTATAACACTTTAAACAATGCATTGTCAATAGGTCAAACTGTAAAAGGTGCAACTTCTGGTAAGTTAGGTCGTGTCATGGAACATGATACAGTCAATAAATTTATTATTATCTGGGAAGGTTCAGATTCATTTGGTACAAATGTAGGAAACGATACTGGTAGTGGAGACCCACATGTACCATACTTTGGATTTAAAAATACAGAAGTAATTACAAACGAAGCAGGAAGTACAACACACTTTACTGCAACAGTAGTAGAGAAACATCATGCACATGAGAATATAGTCAAACTTGATATAGGACACAACTCTCCAGTATCAGTTCCGACTAGACCAAGTGGTGCATATGCATCTACTAAAAACGAATTTTATATTGGTGCAACCAGACAACAAAGAAAGAACATTACAATACTACAAACATTTGCAACTGCAAATGCAAGGTCTGGTAGAACATTAACAGTTGTTCCAGACATTAATGAATCTGTAAATCAACATGGATTAAGAGGACAAGGTGCATTCACAACTCTTTTAAGAGTAGGTGGATTAGAGTGGGGTGAAACAATAAAGAGTGCTGGTAGAGATTCAATTATAAACAATCATAATACCAACACCTTTAAATCTGTTGTAACACAAACTGCACTTGGTGGTAGAGAAGGTTTACAATCTGGAATAGGACATTTACCAATTCCATCCAATGCAAAACGAATTAACTCTGTTGCAAATGTTGATGAAGAATTTATTATAACAGAAGATGGTTCGTATCTAATAGAAGAAATAGACCAAGGCTTCTTGATGTTTGAACCAGAACCAGAAGATTACAATACAATTGTAGTAGGTACTCATCAATACTTTGGTGATTTATGGACAGTAGACCCTACAGAAGAACTAACACTAGAAGATGGTGGTAGACTTGAATTAGAAGATGCAACAGATATAGAAGAACACGAAAGAATTGTGACCGAGAGGTCATTTAACTTGGGTTCATATTTTACTAAAACCGAAGACCAAGATACAATGGTGTACGAGGATGGTACAAGGATAATCCAAGAAAATGCAATATCATTTGGTGAACCAGTTGAAAGACTAGGGCCAACACTAAGTGACCTTGCAAAAATAGGGTTCTCTTCAACCCTTATAAAAGAAGAAAGAATAAGACAGGAATCTGGAAACGCAGTTGGAACTACACCTAATCAAGGAAACAACTTTGATAAAGGTGATTTGTTAGTTCTAGAAGATGGTGGAAGGATTCTACATGAAGCACCTTTTGAAGGTGTAAAAATTAGTGATATAAGTACTTTATATCCAAATAGGAGTATTTCTGATTTACAGGAACATGGTGGAAGAACAATGACATTAAATTATCCAGCTTCTGTACAATCTGGTGTATAAATACATATAAATACTTTAATAGAAATATTTTTTAACTTAGAGGAAGGAAAAAATGGCAGCGATTATTACAGAAAAATTCAGACTGCACAACGCAAAGCAATTTAAAAAGAGTGCATCATCAGATGGAACAAATGAGATGTACATGTTTATTGGAAGACCTTTGTCGTGGGCAGATGATAATAGTCCACCTACTCCAGTTGACTCTTTAAACGATGAGTTTGATGCATATGCGAATATGACCGCTTTAAAAGAAGTGCAAAATACCGATGTAAGTCATGCCATTATCCGAAGAGACTGGACAAGTGGAACAGTCTATGATGAATATAGACACAACTACTCATCAAGCAACACTGCAAACAGTGGTGCAACAACTTTATGGGCATCAACATACTATGTTGTGACCAGTGATTACAATGTATACAAATGTATATCTAACAATGGTAACTCAGCATCAACTGATATGCCTACAGGAACAGGTACAGCAATTATAACAACAAGTGACAGTTATAAATGGAAATACATGTACTCTATTTCTGCATCAGAAGTAATTAAATTTGTAACATCAGACTTTATACCAGTTAAAACAATTGGTGCTAAATCAGCAGTTGATGGTGATGGTACAAATGGTGGATTAAATTCTACTGCAACAAACGACCTATCTGCACAATGGGATGTAGAAAATACATCTGTAGATGGTTCTATTGAACATGCAAGAGTCACACAACAAGGTTCTGGATATGGTTCAAATGGAACATCCATAGTTAACATTAGTGGTGATGGTGGAACTGGTGGTGCATCAACAGTTGCAAAACTTACAGTTACAGTAGCATCAACTAATATTACATCAGTTGCAGTTACACAAGCTGGTTCTGGTTATTCAGTTGCAAGTATAGATAATGCTTTACTACAAGCTGCAACAGGTTCTAGTGGAACAGGTGCTCAGTTTGATATTATAATCAGTCCTAAGAATGGACATGGTTCAGATGCAGTTGAAGAATTGGGTGGAAACTATGTTATCGTAAACTCTCGTTTAGAATATGCAGAGGGTGCTGGTGACTTCCCAACAGATAACGACTTTAGACAAATTGGTCTAATTGCAAAACCAACCAATAAAGGTGGTAATGTATTATCAACAGCTGCAACTTTAAGTGCATTAAATAAGTTAACAATGAATAATAGTGATACTATGCCGAATGTAGATGATTATATTGCAAGTGCTGGAACAGTAGTTGCTGGAACAAAAGTAGGTAGAGTTGTATCAGTCGATTCAACAAACAAACATGTTTACTATTTACCAGCAGTAGATTCAGTAGGAAACTACAACGACTTTGCAAATGGTAATGATATTTTTGCTGGTGCTACATTGGGTTCACTTGCAGAAAAAGGTGATGTTAAATCATCTGGTGGTATAGATACAGCATATCCAGAGATACAAAGAAACTCTGGGGATATAGTATATCTCGAAAATAGAGGTGCAGTAGCAAGGGCTGCTGACCAGATTGAGGACATCAAACTAATAATTGAAATGTAGGATAACTAACAGTGGCTCAAAAAACAGACCTTAATGTTAGTCCTTATTATGATGATTATGCAGACTCGAAGAATTTTCATCGAGTTCTGTTTAAACCATCTGCTGCAATACAGGCTAGGGAACTAACACAACTACAAACGATACTTCAAAATCAAATTGAAAGATTTGGTTCACACATCTTTAAAGAAGGTGCAATCATTCTTGGTGCAAGAACCAACTATGATAACCAATATTTTGGAGTAAGAGTTGAAGACAATAATCCAAATGGAAGTGGAACTACAGCTGCAGAATCTTTTCGTGAAGCTGCAGTAGGTAAATTCTATCAAGGATTAACTTCTGGTGTTGTAGGTAAAATTGTTGATACAAGTCAAAAGACAACTACAGATAGTTTAACACTACATGTTAAATATCAAAGAACAGGTAATTCTGGTTCTACATTCTATACTGAATTTCAAGATGGTGAAACATTAGATGAAGTAACTCAAGATGCAAATGGTCTTGGTGGTTATACAACTGCATCATCAAACAATCAATTTAAAGTTTACTCAATTTCTGGTTCTATAAATGTAGGGTCAATGGTAGGTTCGGCTGCAAGTATATCCGAAGGTATTATATACACACGAGGTATGTTTGTCAAGGTGCCTGCACAAACAATTATATTAGAAAAGTATTCTAACACTCCATCCTACAAGGTTGGTGTAGATGTAGGTGAAACTTTAACATCTTCTATAGAAGATACCAGTCTATTAGATAATTCACTTGGGTCAACAAATGAAAATGCCCCAGGCGCAGATAGATTAAAAGTACAATTAACTCTTGCAAAGAAATCATTAACTGCAACAGACTCAACAAACTTTATAGAGTTGATGAGATTATCTGGTGGAGAAGTCACAAAGAAACAAGAAATTACAGAGTACAATAGATTACAAGAAACTCTTGCAAGAAGAACATTCGATGAGTCTGGTGATTACACACTACAACCTTTCACTTTAGGTTTCAGAGAACATCTAAACGACTTATCAAACAATGGTGTATACACATCTTCCGATTCTCCAAAAGGAGATATGAATAAATTCATTAGTATAGTATCTGCTGGTAAAGCATATGTTAGAGGATTTGAAGTTGATAAACAAGTACCAACATTTATAGAACTTGATAAAGCAAGAAGTGCAGTATCAAAAACAAACATTCAAACTGCATTTAGAATTGGAAACTTCTTAAAAGTTAAAGATACTTATGGTTTACCAGACATTGGTAGTCATAGTGATATGTCACCTCATCTTCCAATAAATCTTTATGATAAAGCATATGGTTCTTCTAACTCTGGTGCTGGTACTGGTCAACATATAGGTTTTGCAAGAGCAAGAGCATTTGAGGGTGACCCAGATTCAACTGATAATGAACTGTATCTATTTGATGTTCAGATGTTTACAAAACTTACTGTTGGTACTGCATTTGCAAATACTAATAATGATACAAGATTAATAAAAGGACAAAAGGTTATAGGTGTAACTTCTGGTGCAACAGGTATTGTTAAAGATGATGTCACTAGTGGTACTACAGTATTAGTACATAGTACTGTAGGAACATTTCAAGGTGGTGAAAATCTCCAGATGATTAATAACTCTGCTAACTCTAGAGCAATTACTTCAACTGGAGTAAGAACATATGATATTAGTGCAATAAAAAGAGTTCATCAAGATAGAGGGGCAGGTCAGTCATTAACTCAGAAGTTTGCAGCCGATGTTGTACTAGATGATTTATTTGCATTATCTGGTACTGGATTTGGTGGTGATGGAAATACAGATAGTGCTGATGATGCAATTACTGGTGTTCAATCTAAATTTACTAGTGAACTAGTTCAAGGTGATTCATTAATTTTACCAAGTGGTGAAACTGTAACAGTTGTATCTATAGATGCAAACGATGATGTAAATACAACCGACATTAATACTGTATTCAATGGTCAGATAATAAGACAAAGAGCAAAATTCCATAAACCAGACCAAACAGTTGCAATTTCTGGATTACCTAATAGTGGTATTAAAACAATTTCTCAAGATACTGAAACTGTTGTGAGACAGTTTATATCTCAAGCTAATGGAAGTGGTATATGTTCGATAGGTATATCCGATGGTACATTTGCTACATATGATGAAGATTCATTTGCAGCTTATGACCAAGCTGGTGCAAAGGTATCATTATTTACTGGTGGAAGTGCAGCCAAAGGTCAAGTTACAGGTGATGGTACAGCAAACTTAACTGTCAATATTGGTAGTGGTGCTGCAAATGCCTTTATTAAAATTATTACAACAGTTGTAAGAACAACAGTAAGTGCAAATGTTAAAGACCTTAAAAAAGGTTCATGTGTAGTAGTAAATAATGCAAACTCAACAGACCAATATGGTGAATCATATCAACACCAAGATATATCTTTAGGTGTTGCAGATGCATATAAAATAAGAGGAATATACGAGGGTGGTAATGCATTAAACCCAAGTGGTGATGGTAGTACTTTTGTAACTACACCTCTTCCACCATCATTTGTATATACTGCAGCTTCTCCAACAGTTCAAAATGCATTATCTGTAGAAGGAACAGAAGTTGTAGGTAGTGTTTCAAATGCAAGAGGTAGACTTATAGAGAACGATGGTGGAGTGTGTTATTTTTATTATATACCAAACTCTCCAAAATTCCAAAGTGGAGAAGAGATAACATTTACTCAAGTAACAGAAAGGTCTGGAACAATTGCAAGTGTAACAGCAGGTTCAAAAGAAATTACAGATAACTTTGTATTTGATGATGGTCAAAGAGATGGATACTATGGTATTGCAAAAATTTCTAGAAAGAAAACTGCACCGACACCAAATGCTCCAATCATGGTTGTATTTGATTACTTTACACATGGTACAGGAAACACATTTACACAAGCATCATATCCAGATTTAGAAATTGATGAAATACCAAACTATGTTGCAGACAGATTTGACCCAAGTGCATCCTTTGATACAGATGGTGATTTCCCACTAGCAGATTGTATAGACTACAGACCAGTTGCAGCTAGACTACTTTCAACTACACCAAGTAATGATGTTAGTAGTCCACAAGATATTTCTACAACTAGTGCAAATCCATTTAACTATGGACATACTGCATTCGAAGGAAACAGTTCACAAAATTATGGTGGTGTGTCACATGACCTTGCAAAAATAGGTACTAACATGCAAGTAGACTACGACCATTACTTACCTAGAATAGATAGAATATTCTTAACTTCACAAGGTGACTTTGAAATCGTTAAAGGTGAAGCATCAGAGAATCCTAAGAAAGGTTCGAAAATTGACAATGCAATTGAAATTGCAGAAATTAATATCCCAGCATTTACACCAAATGTAGGTGATGTAAAATCAAAATTAATACAACATAGAAGATATACCATGAGAGATATAGATGGTATACAAAGAAGACTTTCACAATTAGAAACAGCAGTCTCACTTTCTATGTTAGAAGAAAAAACAGAAACATTACAAGTTTTAGATGATGATGGATTTGATAGATTTAAATCTGGTTTCGTTGTCGACCCATTTAAAGGTCATGGAGTTGGAGATGTATTCCATCCAGACTATGGTATTGCAGTAGACCAAGCACAAGGTCTTGCAAGACCAGCCCACAGAACAAACTATTTTGATTTAGAATACAATAGTGGTGCATCTGGAAATGTTACAAAAAGTGGTGAATTATTAACACTACCATTCTCAGAATCAGATTATATAATATCTAGTAAAGCATCACAACAAGTTAATGTTAACCCATATGATGTTGCAAACTTTGTAGGAAGAATGGAACTAAGTCCAGACAAGGATGTCTGGCATGACCTAGAACAACTTCCAAGTGTAACAAGTTCACAAGAAGGAAACTTTGATGCAATACTTGCTGGAGTTGAAGTTGGTACAGTATGGAATGACTGGCAACAAACATGGGCAGGTACACCTATTGTTGCAACTGATACAGACCAAGTACTAGATAATGCATTTCAAGGAAACGAAGAAGATGTTGAATTAGCAGGATTTAGAAGAGGGTTCAGAAATAGAAGAAGAAATCCAAGAAGAGGTCGTGGTAGAAGAGGTGTAACAACTACAATTACCAGAACAATCCCTACAAGAGAAAATAGAACAGGTGTAATAACTAATGTTGTAGAAGATGTCACAACAACAAGAAACGATAGAGTTGTTGGGTTGTCTGTAATTAACTTTATGAGAGAAGTTGACATAACAATAACAGGTGAGTTGTTAAAACCAAATACTGCATTGAATGTATTCTTTGATAACATAAAAGTAAATGCACATTGTACTCCAGCATCTTCATCTTATGGTGTAGGTGGTGGAACTGCAAAAGGAACACAATTAGTTACTGATAATCAAGGTAAATTAAGTGCAACATTCAGTGTACCAAATAATGATACATTAAGATTTGAAACTGGTGTCAGAACATTAAAAGTTACTGATACTGCAACAGTAGATGGACAGAACTCAACGACTTCTGCATTTACAAACTTCATGGCAAATGGTTCATTAACATCTCAACAAACAGAAATTATTAATACAAGAAATGGTAGACTAGTTCAAGAACAACTAAATGAAAGTAGAGCAGGTCAACTTGTTACTAGTAATACAACAACAAGATGGGTTGACCCACTTGCACAATCATTCTTAGTAGAACAAGAAGAGGGTGTATTTATTAATTCAATAGAAGTATACTTTAGTGCAAAAGATGGTGGTGGATTACCAGTAACATGTTCAATTAGACAAATGTTAAATGGTTCACCTACACAAAAGGTTATGCCATTTGCAGAAAAAACACTATATCCAAGTGAGATAACAACAAGTGCAAATGCATCTGTTGCTACTAAGTTTACATTCCCATCACCAGTTTATTTGAATCCAAATACAGAATATTGTTTTGTACTTGAATCAAATTCAAATCAATTCTTAACATGGGTTGGTCAAATGGGTGACTTTGATGTATTAACAAATGAACCTATTGATAAACAACCATATGCTGGTGTATTATTTAAATCACAAAACAGTTCGACTTGGACACCAGAACAAATGCAAGACTTGAAATTCAAAATCAATCGTGCTAAGTTCTCATCAACTGGAACTGCTGTTTTAGAAAACAAAGCAATACCAAGTAAAAAATTAAAAAACAATCCAATAGAAACTGTAGATGCAACCACTACTAGAAATAGAATTAAAGTGAATCATCAATCACATGGTATGTATGATGCTGACTCTAATGTAATTATCTCTGGAGTCGAAGGAGATAAATCAAATGGTATCTTAACATGTACAGTAACTATAGGTGGTTCTGCAGCAGGGACAACTGGTACAAAAGTTGGTAAAACTGGTGCAATCACTGGAAATGGTGCTGGTGCAACATTTGATTTAACATTAGATGGAACTGCTTCAATATCAAATATTACAATTAATAATCCAGGCTATAACTTTGCAGTTGGTAATACAGTTACAATTTTAAATAATCAAGTTGGTGGTTCTGGTACAGCAACATTCTGTACAGTAACAGTTGCATCTGTTGATGATACTTTGGGTGGAATACCAGTTAGTAAAATTAATACAACTCATGACTGGACAGGTAAGTCTGCAACAACAGACATGGATTCCTATGAGTTTAATTTAAGTTTAGGTACTACAAGTGGTGCAATGCATAAGGGTGCTACAGAAATTACTAAAGCAGGTGGAAGTTCAGTTCTTGCATCAGAAAATATGTACTATGATGTTATTCATACTTTAGTTCCAAATGTTGTATATCCAAAAACTGCATTAAGTTCTAACATGTTTAAAACAAGTACAAATGGTGTTAACAGTGCAAGTTCAACTCAAAACAGTTATACAAAATCAGCAACATCAGAATCAATTGTATTAAATGACAATAACTTTATGGTTACATCTGGTATCGTTGCATCTCAAGTAAATGAAACAGGTGAAATGGGTGGAGAGAAATCATTTAAACTAGAACTTGGTATGACAACTGCTTCAGATTTTGTATCACCAGTTATTGACTTAGGTTCTCTAGGTGCAAATACAGTCATGAACAGAATCAACTCTGTAAGTAGTCTTACAGACCTTGCATCTGATAGAGCTGCAGATTTAATTGATGGAACACAACCAGAAGGTGATAATAATGCAGCCATCTATTGTACAAGATTGGTACAATTAGAAAACCCAGCATCACAGTTAAAAGTTATATTTGATGGATTCAAACCAGCAGGAACTGCTAGTGGAGAAATAAAAACATATTACAAACTACTTAAATCAGATAGTACATTACCTATTGAAGAATTAGGTTGGACAGAATTTGGAACAACAAATGTACCAGATGCAGACTCAAGTAAATTTAGGTCATACGAATATGATGCAGAAAACTTAGATGAGTTTGTAGGATTTGCAGTTAAGATTGTAATGAAAAGTAAAGACACAACAATGCCTTGTGCAATAAGAGCATTTAGAGGATTGGCACTTGCGTAAGAAAGTAGAAGGTCATAACCATCTAGTTAAAGATGAGTTCAGTAAAGCAGTTATAAATACTGATAAAGATGGGTATGCTTTGTATAAAAAAAGAAGAACACTTATGCAAGTAAAGAACAATGAAATACAAGAATTAAAATCAGAAGTCTCAGAATTAAAAATAATGATGACACAAGTTTTGGAAAAATGTAATGGCAAATAATATTAGTAACAATCAAACTTTAGAAGAGTTTAGACTAGCATATAACAGCCTTGTAGATGAGGTTGGTGGAATTGGTACATTAAGAACTAGTCAAAAAGGTTCTGTTGTAGATGCAGTCAACAGTATTGTTGACCAATATTTCTTTTTCCAAGATTTTGAATATCTTGGTTCAAATGGTACAAGTTCAAATAGAACATTTAGTGGAAATGATAATTTTTCAAACTCATTAAATTATTCAGTAAACAGATTATTAGTATTTAAGAATGGTGTATTATTAAGAAGTGGTACAGATTATTCTGCAACAAATGGTACAAGTATAACATTACAAACATCCGCTGCAAATTCAGACATTATAAGAATTACATCTTTCACTGGTTCTTACGAAGGAACTGCTGGTGGTGCAGCTAGTGGTACAGTAACACAATGGACAAAGACTGGTGGTGGTTCAATATACAATCATGACACTAGTGGTGGTGTTGTTATCAACTCTGATGACTCTGGTATTGTCACAACTCCAGCAAGTGGAGTGGGAATACAATTAGAATCAACTGGTTCAGACATATATTTAAATGCTGGTGGTTCTTCAAAAAAAGTTGATGTTAATGCTAACTTAAGTTTAAGAAGTGGAATGAAACTGCAAAAGGCAGGTGGAGATATTGCAATAGGTGATATTCAAGGACTACAAGCTGCAGTCAGAGGTACACTAAGTGCTGGTACTGGTATTTCATATAATAGTTCAACTGGTGCAATTTCTGCTTCTGGTTCAGCAGACACTACAGGTAACGCTGCAACTGCAACTGCATTAGAAACTGCCAGAACAATTCATGGAGTATCTTTTAATGGTACTGCAAATATAGATTTAACAGAACAGATACAGGACACTGTAGGTGCATTAATATCTGGTTCTGGTTCAACAACAGTTACTTACAACGATGGTGCTGGAACATTAGTAGTATCATCAACAGGTAAAACAACAGAAGAGATACAAGACATTGCTGGTGCAATGTTCTCAAGTAATACTGAAACTGGTATTACTGCAACATACGAAGATGGTGATGGAACTATTGACCTAGTAATAGGAAACGATGCAATTGTAAGTTCAATGATTGCTGACAACACAATTGTTGGTGGTAATATTGCAGCTAATACAATTGGAAGTTCAGAGATAGCTGCAAATGCAATTAATGCTAGTGAGTTAGCAGATGATGCAGTAGATACAGATGCAATTGTAAATAATGCAGTAACTTTAGGAACAAAAACATCTGGTAACTATGTTGGAACTGTAACTGGTGGTACAGGTATCACATCAAGTGGTGCAACTTCTGGTGAAGGTATTGCACATACATTATCAATAACTAACACTGGTGTTACTGCACAATCATATGGTTCTGGTAGTGCAATTCCAGTCCTAGCAATTAATGCACAAGGTCAAATCACATCTGCATCAACTGCTTCAGTTAATGTACTTACTCAAGAACAAGTTGAAGACATTGTAGGGTCAATGGTAGATGGTGGAACTGAAACTAGAATTGGTGTAACTTATGATGACACAAATGGAAGATTAAATTTTGTAGTAGATGATATGACTGCAAACACAACCTATTCAACTGCAACTTCATCTACAGAAGGTCTTGTTAAAATAGGTTTTACAGAAAGTGGTAAAAACTATCCAGTAGAATTATCAAGTGGTCAAATGTTTGTCAATGTGCCTTGGACAGATACTAATACCAACACAACTAATTTTAACATTAATGCAAATGGTGGTGCAAACGAAAACATATCTGCTGGTGAAGCAATAAGATTTAATGGTGGTGGTGCAACTTCTGTATCTAGAAGTGGAAACACAATTACTATATCTTCAACAGATACTAATACCGACACTAACACTGTAACCTCAGTTGGTGTATCTGGTTCACAAAATACAGGAACAATTACTCTTGCAGCTTCTGGTGCATCTTCTATATCACAATCTGGTAATACAATTACAATTAGTTCAACAGACACTAATACCGACACCAACACAACATATAGTGCTGGAACTGGATTAGATTTATCTGGAACAACCTTTAGTGTAGAAAGTGACCTTAGAGGTGAAGTTGCTTTATTAGGTCAAGATGGTAGTAACTATTGGTATAGTTATTCTAGTATTCATGACTGGGTTCTTGGTGGAACTACAGAAATGAGATTGACTAATGCAGCTGGTCTCCATGTCGATGGTAATGTCACTGCATACTCTGGTTCTATCAACTCTGATATAAACCTAAAAGACAATGTTCAACCTATATCAAATGCATTAGAAACTGTAGATAAACTTAATGGTGTGACCTTTAATTGGAAACATGATAATTCTGAATCTATGGGTCTAATTGCACAAGAAGTTCAAGAACATATTCCATACTTAGTCAGTGAAATTGACAATCTTAATGATGATGGTTCAAAACTAACAGTAAATTATCAAGCATTAACTGGATTGTTAATCAATGCAATCAAAGAACTCAAAGAAGAAATCCAAAGTTTAAAGTCTTAAATCGTATAAATACTACTTAGATAACATCAAAAGGTAGTATTGTACATGGCAAGTATTAGTAATTTATTCGTAGACCAAGGCAGTGATTTTACAATCACATTGAGCCTAACTGATTCAGTGGACTCTGCACTTAACTTAACTGGTGCATCTTTTTTGGGACAAGTAAGAAAATCTCATGGAAGTAATACTGTTAAAGCTACATTTACAACATCCAATGATGGAACTGGTGGAAACTTAACTGTAAGTCTCACCGATGTTCAAACAGCAGCACTGGAGTCTGGAAGATATGTTTATGACATCATTCAGACTGCAAGTGATGGATTAAAAACAAGATTGATAGAGGGACAGTTAATTGTTACCCCAAGTGTAAGTAGGAGTTAAGTATGTCGACCATTAAGGTTCAAGTTGCAAATCCTACTAACAAACAGGTAAAACAAGTTACTGTTGGTAAGATGGATGCATCTACTGTGGCAATGAATGATTTGTCGAATGTAGATACAACCACTGTTACACTACAAAGTGGTACTACCCTTATATATGATGCAACAACAGGTAAGTTTGAAGCTGCCAACACTATAGATGGTGGGACTTACTAAAGGATTATATTAGGAGAAATAAATGTCAACAGTAATTCAGATTAAAAGAAGCACAGGTGTTTCTGCCCCTACTACATCTGATTTAGCTCAAGGAGAACTTGCCTATTCAATGGATGCATCCAATAGTGGTGCTGGTGCAATTCTTTATGTAGAGTCACAAAATAGTGGTGGTAGTGCAGTAATACAAAAATTAGGTGGTAAATATTATACTGATATCTTAGATGGTTCAACACCTACACCAGCAGATTTCAAAGTAGGGAATGGAAACTCTAGTGGTGCAAGTCTAAAACTATACGAAGATTCAGATAATGGTTCAAACTTTACTGCCATTAAAGCTGCAAATGCAATCACAACTGATACAACATATGTACTACCCGCTGCAGATGGTTCGAATGGTCAGTTCTTAAAAACAGATGGTTCTGGAAATTTAAGTTTCGGAACAGTCACAAGTTCATTATCATTAGCTGCAGACAGTGGTTCTAATGACACATTCAATACTGGTGAAACTTTAACTTTTGCTGGTGGAGAAGGTATTGATACAACAGTATCAAACAACCAAATATTAATTGCTGGTGAAGATGCAACTACAGCCAATAAGGGTGTTGCATCATTTAACAGTTCACACTTTGATGTATCAAGTGGTGCAGTCTCACTTGCAGCTGCACTGTTAGTAACTGAATCCGAAGGGATTGGGTCTAATGATAACGATACAACATTACCTACATCAGCTGCAGTTAAAGACTATGTTGATAACAATATAACATCTCAAGATGTTGACTTTGCTGGTGACTCTGGAACTGGTGCAGTCGATTTAGATTCTCAATCATTAACAATTGCTGGTACAGCAAATGAGGTTGAGACTTCTGCAAGTGGTCAAACACTTACAGTTGGATTACCAAATAATGTAACAATAGGAAATAACCTTACAGTTACAGGTAACTTAACAGTTAATGGTACACAAACACAAGTTAATAGTACAACAGTTACAGTTGATGACCCAATCTTTGTAGTTGGTGGAGATTCTGCTCCAGGCTCTGATGATAACCTTGATAGAGGTATTGAGTTTAGGTGGCACAATGGTTCTTCTGCAAAACTAGGGTTCTTTGGTTTCGATGATAGTACAGGTAAATTTACTTTTATTCCAGATGCAACTGATTCAAGTGCAGTTATCTCTGGTACTAAAGGTAACCTAGACATTGGTGGATTAGACCTAGCAGGTTCAATCACAAGTGTTGATGGTTCTGCACCAACTGCTGGTCAATTATTGATTGGTCATGGTGGAAATGGAGACATGGTTCTTGCAACTTTGACTGCTGGAGAAGGTATCGATGTCACAAATGCAAATGGTAGTATTACTCTTGCTGGTGAAGATGCAACAACAAGTAATAAAGGTATAGCAAGTTTCTCAAGTTCTAACTTCTCAGTATCATCTGGTGCAGTTTCAATCTCTGCAATAGATGGTGGAAGTTATTAATAACTAGGAGTTTATTATGAGTAATGGAAAGGTCTGGAATAGAGTAAATACTCAATCAGATAATCCAACTGATAGATTGGTAGACATTCAAATCCCAAATGAGGTGATGGATGCATTATATATTCCAATTGATGGAAAAGTTTACATCAGTGATAATGGAAGTTTTACTGCTAAAATGAAGTTAGATAACTCAAGTGGTGGTAGAGAACTTGATGTATCATTTAGAGTTGATGGAGACTATCCCACACAAGGATGGTGGGAAACTAAAACAGGATTAGTTGAAAGAACTGCAAAAGCAGTTCCTAATGATGTTTTAAATTATTTAGGAATGGGTTATGCAGATGACCAGATTAATATCAAATATACTGTAGACACTTCTACATGGAGTGCAACATTAGAAAAAGTTTCTGTTATATAACAGAGTAAATATAGGGTATATACCCTAATGACACAGGTGAGTGACAAATGACACAGACAGTCCAATTAAAAAGGTCTGCTACTGCTGGTTCGATTCCGAGTACATCTGATTTAGAATTAGGTGAATTGGCAATCAATACCTATGATGGTAAGGCATACATAAAGAAAAGTGTTGGTGGTACACAATCTATCGTTGAGGTAGGTGCAGATACATCATCCGACATGACTTCTATGGTGCATTATTTATTCAATGCAAGTGCAAACCAAACAACATTTTCAGGCAATGATGCAAATGGTGAATCATTAGGATACACTGCTGGTGCAATCGCAGTATTCTTAAATGGGGTATTCTTAGACCCAGATGATTACACTGCATCAAATGGAACATCAATAGTATTAGATGATGGTGCAAAATCTTCCGACTACTTAGAAATAGTTGCATGGAAAGCTGGTGCAACATCTGGTCTATTCACTGGTCTAACAACATATGAATTTACTGCAACTGCAAACCAAACAGTATTAAATGGTGCAGATGAAAACAGTAATACCTTGTCATATACAGTAGGTAAAGTTCTAGTATTCTTAAATGGTGTTCTCATGGACAATAGGTCTGGTACAGACTATACAGAAACAAACACATCTACAATAACATTTAGTTCTGGTCTTCAAGTAAATGATACTGTTATTGTAAAAGCATATTCTGGTACTGCACCATTTACAAGATTTCAATATGACATTACTGCAGCGTCTACTTCAAGTATAAGTGGAACAGATGCAAATGGTGTATCATTAAGTGTCATTCCCAAATATACAGAAGTATTTGTGAATGGTGTCTTAGTTAAAAAAGGACAATGGAACTCTGGAAGTGGAACTCAAATTAATTTTGAAGAAGCACTTACAGACCCAAACTATGTAATCGATGTCATTGACTATGGTTACAATACTCCAGAAGTAAACATATTTCTGGACACAATACCTTTCTTAGGTGGTGATTTAAATACCAATGGAAAGGATATAATTTCAAGTGGGACTGATGCAGTCACACTAAAACCATCTACTTATGTAGATGTACAAGATGGGCCAGTGCATTTAGAAGTACTTGCATCCGACCCATCTGGAGTCACTAATCGTGCATCCATATATTCAAAGGATGTATCAAGTAGTGCAGAGTTATTTGTGAGAGATGAAGCAGGTAATGTTACCCAAATCTCTCCACATAACACCGAAGGTGAATGGATTTACTATTCAGAAAATGTGAAAACTGGTAAAAAGTTTAAAGTTAATATGGAAAAGATGATTCGTAAATTAGAACAAATAACAGGAGAAGACTTCATCGAAATAGATGATTAATATAAATACTATAAAGGATTTAATTAGGGAGAAACTTTAAAATGCCAACAAAAGCAAGATATCTTGCAGACCTTTTGAATGCATCTGGAGAACTAGACTCAACAGGTGCTATTGAAGCAATACAAGACCAAATTTCAAGTCTGTTTGCAGCTGGTTCACATACAGGTATATCATTCAGTTATAATGACAGTAGTGGTACATTTAGTGCAACAGTTGGAGCAGAATTTATACAAGACACAGTTGGGGCTATGTTTAGTTCCAATACAGAGACAAACATAACTGTAGGTTACGAAGATGGTGATGGAACTATCGACCTTGCAGTGGAACAACAATTAAACAACACAACAGCACCATACTACCACAAGGTTGTAGTTACAGTAAGTTCTGGTAAATTTTTACTAGATGGTGGGTCACAACAAACAGCAAAACTTTCTCCCAATGTTGTTTACAGATTTGACCAGTCAGCTGGTAGTAATGCATCTCATCCTTTAAGATTCTCTACAACATCCGATGGTACACATGGTGGTGGTTCAGAAATATCTTCTGGAACAACTATCTATAATAAAGTAGGAACAGCAGGTAATGCTGGTGCATATGTAGAAGTATGTTTCGAACAAGATGCAATGAATCCACATTATTACTATTGTGCAAACCACAGTTCAATGGGTGGAAGTGTTCACATAGGTGAAAACCCAAGTACAGACCAATTAACAGAAGGTTCAACAAACCTATATCACACGACTGAGAGGGTTCAAGATGTCGTTGGTGGGATGGTATCATCTAACACAGAAAGTGGTATAGCAGTCACTTATGAGGACTCAGATGGCACTCTAGACTTCAATGTGAACGACCCTACAATTTCCTTAACTGGAGATGTAACTGGTTCTGCAACGATGACCAATTTAGGAAACACTTCAATTGCAGCTACAATTGCAGCCAATAGTGTTGCATTAGGAACAGACACAACAGGAAACTATGTTGGTGGAATCTCTGGAACTGCAAACGAAATTACTGTTTCTGGTTCTGGTTCAGAAAATGCAACAGTAACAATTTCATTACCAGATGATGTCACGATAGGAGATGACTTAACAGTCACAGGAGATATTGGTGCAACCAATATGACATTAAGTGGTAACTTAACAGTACAAGGAAGTACAACTACAGTATCATCTTCTACATTACAAGTTACAGATGGTGCAGTTAAAGTATCAAAAGATAACGCTGCAAACGCAACAGACTTTGGTCTATATGGTCAGTATGTTGAAAGTTCAACTACAAAATACGCAGGACTATTATGGGATGCATCCGAATCAAGTAAGTTTAGATTGTTTCATGGTAACCAATCAGAACCTACAACCACAGTTAATACAGGTGGAACAGGACATACAACAGGTACTTTACTTGCAAACTTAGAAGGTAATGTAACAGGGGCAGTAACAGGTAATGCTTCAACAGCATCAGCACTTGCAACTGCAAGAACAATTGCAGTAGCAGGAGATGTAGTTGGTTCTGCATCTTTTGATGGAAGTGGAAACATATCAATCAGTACTGCAATTCAAGCTGACTCAGTTGCATTAGGAACAGACACTACTGGTAATTTCTTAAGAGAAATATCTGCTGGTGAAGGTATTGATGTATCTCATACACAAGGTGAAGGTTCAACTGCAACTATATCAGTAGAGGATGCAACAGAAACAAACAAAGGTATTGCAACATTTGATGGGACAGATTTTACTGTATCATCTGGTGATGTAACAATAAATGCAGAAAGAGTTCAAGACATTGCTGGTGCAATGTTTACTGGTAATACTGAATCTGGTATTACAGTAACTTATCAAGATGCAGATGGAACAATAGACCTTACAACAAGTATTTCTGGTTTCGATACTGATGACTTGTCAGAAGGGTCAAGTAACCTCTATCATACATCAGAAAGAGTTGCAGATGTTGTTGGTGCAATGGTATCATCTAATACCGAATCTGGTATTACAGTCACTTATGATGATTCAGATAATACACTTGACTTTACAGTAGGAACACTTAACCAAAACACAACTGGTTCTGCAGCTACTTTAACAACTGCAAGAACTATACATGGTGTATCATTTGATGGTAGTGCAAACATTGACCTATCAGAAACAATTCAAGATACAGTAGGAGCAATGTTCTCAAGTAATACCGAAACAGGTATTGCAGTCACATATGAAGATGGTGATGGAACTATTGACCTTGCAGTAAGTGGAACATCATCAATCATCTCAGACTTCTCAGAAGCAGTTCAAGATGTAGTTGGTGCAATGGTATCATCTAATACCGAAAGTGGTATTGGAGTGACATATGATGACTCAGATGGTACTTTAGACTTTGATGTTGCAGATGCAGTTCTATCCTATACAGGAGATGTAACTGGTTCTGGAACAATGACTAACTTAGGAAATACTAGTATTGCAATGACTATTGCAGCTGGTTCTGTAGACAATGCAATGTTATCTGGTTCAATTGCAAACAGTAAACTTGCAAATTCAAGTATAACAGTATCAGATGGTTCTAACACAACTGCAACTGCATTGGGTGGAACAATAACATTTGCTGGTACATCAAACGAGGTAGATGTTGCAGAGAGTTCTGGAACAATTACATATGGACTACCTGCTGATGTCACAATATCAAACGACTTAACAGTTACAGGTAACTTGGTAGTTAGTGGTACAACAACTAACACTGGTGCAACAATTTCAAATACAAACTTTCAAGGGTTGTCAAATGCAAACTCTGGAAATGCAACAGACTTTGGTTTCTATGGTAAGTATGTAGAATCATCAACCACAAAATATGCTGGTTTATTCTACGATGCATCAACAGATAATACATTCAGATTATTTGCAGATACACAAACAGTACCTTCAACAACAGTTAATACAAGTGCAACAGGATATTCAGTTGCAACTCTAGTTGCAAATGTTACAGGTAATGTAAGTGGTACTTCTGGAAGTACAACAGGAAACGCTGCAACTGCAACTGCACTTGCAAGTTCAAGAAACTTTACAATAACAGGAGATGCAACTACAGACTCATCACAATCATTTGATGGAACAGGAAATGTTGCACTACCAATTACACTTGCAAACTCTGGTGTAACAGCTGCAACTTATGGTGATGCAAATAGTGTTCCTGCCATAGCAATAGATGCAAAAGGTAGAGTAACAAGTGCATCTAATGTAGACATTAGTATGCCTGCATCACAAGTATCAGACTTTGCAGAGGCAGTATCAGATACAGTAGGTGCAATGTTCAGTTCAAATACTGAAACAGGTATCACTGTAACATATCAAGATGCAGACAATACAATTGACCTAGTAGTAGGAACAGTTGCATTAGGTTCTGGAACATCTGGAAACTATGTTGATAATGTCACAGGTGGAACTGGTGTTACAGTCACAGGAAGTGCTGGTGAAGGATGGGAGCCTGCAATTAGTATTGGACAGGCAGTATCAACAACCTCAGATGTAACCTTTGCAGATATAGCTGCAACAGATGTTACTGCAAGTGGTAATGTTGTAATCTCTGGTAACTTAACAGTTAATGGTTCAACAGTTACAAACAGTTCAACAAATACAACAATTGAAGACCAACTTATAGAACTTGGAACAGGTAATTCTGGTTCACCTTCTGGTGATTCTGGTATCATTATCGAAAGAGGAAGTTCTGCAAATGCATTTATGGGTTGGGATGAGAGTGCAGATAGTTTCAAACTTGGAACAACAACTGCAACTGGAGCATCTAGTGGTGACTTAACTGTTACTGCAGCTGACTTAGTAGTTGCAGAATTAAGTGCATCAAATATAGATGCAAGTGGAACTGTAACTGGTACATTTAGTGGTAACCTAACAGGTACAATTCAAACTGCAGCCCAAACAAATATTACAAGTGTTGGTACATTAAGTTCACTTGCAGTTAGTGGAACATCTGCTTTCACAGGAGCTGCAACAACAAGTTATACAACAATAGGTGCTAGTGCAAAAGCATTCAGAAACACCTTTATACATAGTTCTGCCCCAGGCAGTTCAGATGGAGCAGTAGGTGATATCTGGATAACATACTCATAAGTGTAATATATAATGAATGAGGAAATTGATTAATGAGTTCAAAAGTAAAAACTCCAGCAGGATGGAATGAGACTACAGGGTGGAGAGTCAAAACTCCATCTGGCTGGAAGAAAGTAGTTGATGTAAAAAGAAAAACACCTAGTGGATGGGAGTTCCAAACTGGAACTATACAGGTGCAACAACCTTTTCAACAGACATATCAACAACCTTTTCAACAACCATTTCAACAGGGTTATCAACAACCTTACGAACAGACTATACCTAGACCAACTAGTTATGAGGTTACGATACCTAGACCAACTAATTATCAGACTCCTCGACCAACTAGTTATGAGCAGACTATACCTAGACCAACTACTTATGAGGTCACAATTAATAGACCTTCCAGTTATGAGGTCACAATTAATAGACCAGCACAGTTGCAAAATAGTAGACCTTCTAGTTATGAAGTCACAATCAACAGACCAGCAAACTATGAACAGACTATCAATAGACCTGCTAACTATGAGGTAACGATACCTAGACCTACAACTTATCAGATACAGAACTATAGACCACCTACTTACGAACAAACAATTCCAAGGCCTGGTTCTTATGAACAAACTATACCTAGACCAACTAGTTATGAACAAACTATACCTAGACCTGCCTCATATGAACAAACTATACCTAGACCTCAATATTATCAGACTCAGAACTATAGACCACCTTCATATCAGATACAAAACTATAGACCACCTACATATGAGGTAACAATACCTAGACCACAGTATTATCAGACACAAAGTTATAGACCACCTACATATCAGATACAGAACTATAGACCACCTTCATATCAGATACAAAACTATAGGCCTGGTGGATATCAAGTTCAAGTTTACTTTGTTGGATTACCTAAGTTTGGTATACCAGCATCTCAGAATCAGAGTCCAAATAATGCATTTGCGATTGCAAACCCTTCGCCTAATTTATCTGCAATGTTACAACCAGATGGGCCTTGGAATCCAAATCCAAACTATTACCAGACTACTGGATATAGACCTCAGTACTTCCAGACTACTGGAAGTAGACCACAATATTATCAGACTCAGAACTATAGACCACCTACTTATGAGCAGACTATACCTAGACCACAATATTACCAGACTACTGGATATAGACCTCAGTACTTCCAGACTCAAAACTATAGACCACCTACTTACGAGGTGACTATTCCTAGACCTACTAGTTATGAAGTAACAATTAACAGACCAGCAAACTATGAAGTTACAATTAATAGACCTACTTCATATGAGGTGACTATTCCTAGACCACAATATTATCAGACACAAAGTAATAGACCAGCAAACTATGAACAGACTATTCCAAGACCTACTTCATACGAGGTGACTATTCCTAGACCTACTAGTTATGAGCAGACTATACCGAGGCCTACTAATTATCAAACACCTCGACCTACTTCATATGAACAGACTATTCCAAGACCTACTTCATATGAACAGACTATTAATAGACCTGCTAACTATGAAGTTACAATCAATAGACCAGCACAGTTACAAAACAGTAGACCTGCTAACTATGAACAAACTATTAATAGACCAGCAAACTACGAAGTGACTTTGACTAGACCAGCAACTAGACCATCGACTCGACCTTCTACTAGACCAAGTACAAGACCATCGACTCGACCAGTGTCTACATGGGATGGTGATTTGAATAAACCCTGGCCTTAAAACCAGACCTATATACTACTATATTATGGAGATTTTATTATGTTATTAGTTTATGACCACGACAATGTTCTACACATAACTAACGAGAAAGGACTTCGTTGGAACTATGATAGAGCAGACAAACCACAATTTGGTTTTGATTACGACCACCTTTTCTTTGTTCCTCACGATGACATGTTTGAGTTTGAACTCAATGGTGAAACTGAACCTCTGAATGAAGAAGCACAAGAAGAAGTTGCAGAATACATTAGACTATGTGAACCACCTCTTGAACTCACAATGAGAAAACAATATATCGAAGACCTACAAGAAGAGGTTAGAAATAGACAAGAAGGTTGTCTTGGTAAGTTAGGATTTTTTGAGTTTGAAAACATCATGGAAATTATGATTGCAGCTAGAGAGGGTTCAAGTGACCCAAGAAGACAGATTGCAAGAAGATTCCTTGACTGGTATGATTTTATTAATGGAACTGCATATAGATGTTGTGAAGAAATAAATGCAACTCTTGATGAAGACCTTAAAGATTTTCCACACTATAGAGATATGATTCCAGATGTACCACCAGAAGATACTTTTCATGAAGAACATTGGGCAGATGAAAGGTTCGACAATAAAGTAACAGACACTTTAGATATTAATGGTGGACAAGATGACTTGGGAGAAGATAAGAGGGCCGTTTAATGACCAACCATTACGAATGGTTGATGCATCCTCTCAACATCGAGTATCTAGATAGACCTCAACCTATTGATAAAACACCTTTCCAGCAAGTCTGGGTAATAGATAATTATCTACCGCCTCCAATTTGGTTTAGTTGGAGAGATTGGAGACAGCAAACTAAAGACTGGGGAAGAAGTAATCGTGTTGTTCGTGATGGTGAAGTACAACATCTTTATTGGGGTGAATCAATATACATTAATAAAGGTGAAAGAGGTCATCAAGTAAATATTCCTACTAACGAAATTCATTATGAAAATTATTATCAGTATTACACTCAATGGAATAAACAATCATCTTGGAAAAAAGATACAATAAGTTTAAAACACATAGGTTACAGGAATGCAGTTATTGATTGGTTCATTCATAAACTAAGACAAGACTTTAGATTTAATTGGGAATACTTTCAATATTGTGGTTTTAATGGACAAACCATTGGTCAACATGGAACTATCCACGAAGATACAGGATTAGATGATGAATGTATTCATAATTTAACCTTCTTATACTACGACCAAGAAAGATGGGATGATGATTGGGGTGGTGATTTAATAATGTACAATGGTGAATACCATAATCATAGAGAACATAAAGGTATTCCAGAAGATGCAGTAGATTATGAGATAGGTAGAGTTCAATACAAACCAAATAGATTGGTTATTATGAATGGTGCAATTACTCATAGACATCCAGGCCCTAGTGTAGAATACACAAAAGAAAATGGATTTCCCTTTAGAACTAGTATGGTGGTTCGTGGAGATATAATATCCCTTTGGGATGCATAATATATACTAGTATGAGAACGAAAACAATTTTAATTATGGGACTGCCTGGCAGTGGTAAAACTTACATCTCAAAATGTCTACTTGAACATTTAGATGCAGACCATTTCAATGCAGATGCAGTCCGAGCTCAACACGAGGATTGGGATTTTTCCGA
>MDSW01175799.1_pt1 | contig 34071 bp, 53 predicted proteins | sample 811171 | NCBI WGS metagenome assembly MDSW01 (sample SAMN05326641, study PRJNA326480) | marine metagenome | isolation source: seawater | place: Atlantic Ocean: North West | collected 2012 | reverse complement strand
TCATCATCATTATCTATACAAGAATTTTCTCTAATAATACCTAATAATGTTCCATATGCTATAAACCAATTATTTATATTATTATTATTTAAAATATTACTAATAATTTTTAAATCATCATTTAATTTCTTACTATTCTGTTTTGAACCTGCAAATTTATCTAAAATAGTATTATTGCTAATATAAAATTTGAATAATAATAAAAAGACTATAATTAAATATAATATTAATATATAATAATATATTGGATTCATTTATATTATATAGTAATATTATATTTTATGTTTCATTTTTTGATGAATTTTCAACAGCAAAATATTGTGGTCCAGATCCAAAAGTTTCTGAATATTATCCAAAAGATACACAAAATGAAAAGTATAGGTATTTGAATGCAGATACTTATATGGGATATGCTTCAAAAATAAAAGAGATGCTTAATGAAATTGAAAAAAATGAAAATTATCATTGTTCGGCATATAATAATACAAACGTAAAACCAGCTAAAGTTGACGATCAAAGATGTTTACAAAAATATTATTTAAATCATACAAATGATATAGCATTGGATCATAAACAAAAAATATGGAGTTGTACTTTCGGTAGAAATAGAGAAGATTATGATTTTGATTTAAATACATTTTCTAATTTATATAATAAATCAACTAATGAGAAATCAAGTATTTTGCATACAAATGGATGGCATAAATGGTATAAAGATTTATATAAATAATATATTAAAACAATATTTATGTGATTAAATTAAATATATTATATCATTATTATATAAATATATGAAAAAAAATTAATTATAATATTTACATAATATTAATTATTTTAATAATTATAATAATACTATATTATATATATTTAAAAATTAAAAAAAATAATATATAAAAGAATTATTTAGCAATGACAGAAAAAAAAATAGCAATTGGATTTTATGGTATAACAAGAAGTTTAAATTATACAATAGATTCTATAGAAAAAAATATATTTAATGTTTTAAAAGAAAATAATTTTGATTATGATATATTTGTACATACATATAATTTAGATGAATATAAAAATACAAGAGCAAATGAAGAGTATACCAAAAATATAGATAATAATCAGTATAAATTATTAAAAGCTAAATATTTAAAAATTGATAATCAAATTGAAGTTAAATCAATGTTAAATTTAGAATCATATAGAAATAAACCAGATCCGTGGAATACTAATTATGAATCAGTAGATTTTTATATTTTAGGTAAATATTCCCAATATAGTTTAACAAAAATGATTGAAAATTCCAATAATAATTATGATTATATTTTATTTATTAGACCAGATTGTTTATATTTGGATAGATTGGATGTTTCAAAATTTAATTTAATTAATGATAATACTATATTGATACCTAGTTTTGCGCTATATGGCGAGTATCGAATGAATGATAGATTAGCTATTACAAATAATAAAACATATAAAATATATGGTAAAATATTTCAAGAATTATTAGAATTAAGTAATAAATATCCTTTACATTCAGAAACTATTCTTGGAATGATATTAGAAAAAAATAATATTAAAAACATAAAAATTAAATTTAATTTTGCAAGAATACGTAGTAATGGTAAGGTTGAAAAAATAGATATTAATGAGTTTAAAAAATATAATAATATATTAAAAAACTATACTTAAAACAATATTTATGTGATTAAATTAAATTTATTTTTATATAGTAATATGATAAAAAATTTATATATTTATTGTGATAATTATGTATATAGATTTACAAAAGAATATATTATATCTATAAATCAAAAACTTAAAGCTAAAATAATACATAATTTAAACGAAAATATAAATTTGGAAAATGATATTATAATTTTTGTACAAAAATTACCAAATATTGAAATAAGTAATAAAAATAATAATATATTTATATTAAATACAGAACAGTTAACTAGAAAGAAATGGTTGAAAAAAATATTAATTTATAGTAAGAAATTTAAAATTATAGATTATTCAAAGGAAAACATAGATATTTTGAAAAAAAATAAATTAAAAAATGTTATATATTTTCCTTATATTTATAATAAAAAAGAGATTTATAATTTAAAAAAAACTAAAGATATTTGCGGAATATCCTTATATAATATGCCAAGAAGAAGAAGAATTATTAACAGTCCTAAATTTAAAAAGTTAAAAATAGATATAATTGAAGGATGGGATAAAAAAAGAGATGAAATCTTGTTTAAATATAAAATTTTAGTAAATTTGTCAGGTTCTAGTAATTATAATATATTTGAAAGTATTAGATGTTATAGATGCTTATTTAATAAAATGATTGTAATAAGTGATACCAAATATAATAAAAATTTAATAGATTATAATAATCATATATTATTTGCAAAAATAGAAAAAATGCCAGATTTAATAAAAAAGGTAATAGATAATTATGATTATTATTATACCAAATTAGATATTGATAATGTTGATATTAAATTAAATAATCATTTAATAAGTAAAAGTATATTAAAATAATATAGATAATATTAAATAATAATGAATTTTAATAATGTTTTTTTAAATATATTAAATTTTTTCAATTGTTATAATCTAGGTAAAGATAGTGATGATATAGTTTTAGATGATGATTTACCTATTATTGATGAGAATGAGATTTTATTACCAAGTAAAAAAGATAAAATAAATTTTTTTGACTATGACAATTATAATTGGTAAATTTTTTTCTAATAGAATATAGTTTAATGAGAAAAAATTTACCAATATTAGTTACAAATAGTGCTTGGAAAAAAATTGAAGAAATTGCTAAAATTAAAAACAATAAAAATTTCTTATTATCTGTAAAAAGTGGTGGTTGTAATGGTTTTAACTATAAATTTGAAAATATAAATCAAGTTGAAAAAAATATGAATTTTCTAAATAACAATAATGTAAATATATATATAGATCCGCGATCAGAATTTTTATTATTAGGAACAAAAATAGATTATATTACAGAATTATATGAAAGTAAGTTTCAATTTATAGCAGATAAAACAAAAAACGTATCTTGTGGTTGTGGAACTTCTTTTTCTCCAAAATAGTACATTTCTTTATTTTTATAAATTTTTTTAAAAGCTTTTTAAAATTTTAATTTTTTTTAAGAAATGTACTATTTTAATTAATTATATAGTTAATTAATAGAATTAGAAAAAAGTTCCATATGACAAATCCAAAAAAAGAAAAAAAAGTACAGAAAGAAAAGAAAGAAAAAAAAGAAGTGAAAGAAAAGAAAGTAAAGAAAATACAGAAGGAAAAGGAAGGAGGTAAATCAAATAAAAAAAAAGGCGGGGGGCTTGCAGCAGGCTCGACGCCACGAGTGATACGGACACCACCGCCTCGATGGCGTAATGCTACGCCGATTGCAACATCCAGAGATACCGTAGTACTGGGACTGGGACCAAGCGTGGAAGGATCATCACACTCGGCATCACCCATACCACCGCCAGATATGCTATCAAATACGTCATCACCCGCGCAACCAGCCGTGTCATCATCCCCGCGACCAGCCGCGCCACCTGTCTTGCCATCATCCGCGCGACCAGCCGCAGCTTCATCTAACATAAGAGGTACAGTCCATATGCCACACCCGATGCTGCAAATGTACCCTCAAGTACCTAATTATTATCATCCCCTTCATATGAATATGATGTCGCAAATGTACCGCGAAGTACCTAATTATTATCATCCCCTTCATATGATGCAATCACCACCATATTATAGGCTGTCCCAAGTGTCCGATATGTACCAAATACCGTATCAGACAGGGAACAAAAATCAATCCGTTCTAACAAATCCTATCCAGAAGAATAGTTTTGGTGACTATGGAACACCAATGACTCCAGCTCAATATAAAAATCTTCCCGGTGTGACGCCACAAAAACAACGATGGGGAGGTAGCAAAAAGAAGGTTAAATATGTTAAATATAAAACAAAAGAAATATTAGGTAAAAAAAGACAAATATATAGAAAGAAAGATAAAAAATCTAAAAAAGACTATATTAAATATAAAAAAGATTATATAACCGTTAATGAATATATTAAGCTTGCTAAAAAGAAAAAATCCAAAAAAAATTGATAAATAAAGAATTATTTTTATCTATATGTTTTTTGAAAAAAAGATAAATATATACAAATTAAAAAGTGAATTTGATAAAAATTATAAGACAAATACAATTTTAAATAAAAAAATAAATAAAAAAATTATAGATATTAATATTACACGAAATAAAGACTATATATTTTTAAAAGGCAAAGGGACATTTATTTTAAGAAAAATAAAGGACATTGATTTAATAAAAGAATTTGTTAATAATAGATATTTGCCAAGGAATTACAATAACAAAAAAAAATATAGAGAAGTTTATTGGAATAAAAAATATGGATATATCTACAAAAATAATAATGTTAATAATAAAAATATAAAAAAATTAGAAGAAACTGTTAATAATTTAAATATAATTTATGATAATTATGTTATTGATAATAAAAATTTAAATAATAATAATTATGGTATTATTGGTATAGATACAAATTATATAGAACCAAAATGGTTAAACGATATAATAACTAATAATAACAAATTTAATCCAATAATTACTGAATATAACGAAATAATTTTTAGTAAATCTACTATAGATAATAAAACAATTGAAGCATCTATAAAACATTTGAAAAATAAAACAAATAGATTTGATAGTATAAATCCAATCGTAATTTATATAAAAGATACTAGTAAAACTAATATTTATTTAGACACCTTTATAAGTTCAGAATTTAAAATATCTATGATATTATACGATGATCATACGCGAATTATTTATAAAAATAATAATAAATTATTTATAATTGACCCTTGGAAAAAAACAAAAGATAAGGGAACAAAAAATTTAATAAAAAATTATGAAATTAAATTTATTAAAAGAGAAAAAGAGCAAACAATTGAAGGATCATGTACAGCAATTGCATTTGCAAGAAGTTTACATATGGCAGATAAAGGTGTGGATAATATACATTCAAAAATAGATAATGATTACATAGTATTAACAGATAAATTAATATCAAAACTCAGGAATAAATAATATAAAAAAATGATATAATATATTTATTAATTACAAAATAAAAAATATGCATACTGGAATAATATCATTTGCAAATAGAATCGCATTTAATATTAAGTCAAATGATATTAAAGATTTTATATTAAATAAATTACAAAATTTATATAATATAAAAATTATTCAAAAACATTATTTTAATTTAACAAATAATAATCTGAGTTATTTAAATAATAAAACATCTTTATGTTGTTTGAGAAGTAATGGAAATCCATATTATGTATTTTTTACACTATATAATGATATACCTATAATTTATTATATAGATAAAAAGATTCATCCAAATTATCAAAAACCACGAATTATATTAGTAAGAGGATTTTTTGATGAATCATTATTTAAAAACACTTTACTAGATGGCGAAATGATAAAAACTTATGATAACAAATGGATATTTGCGATCAATGATATAATAAGTTATAAAGGTGCACATTTAAAAAAGAAAAATTTAGAAGAAAGATTAGATATAATTTACAATTTATTAGAAAATGAATATTATAAGGATGAGAATATAGATGTTTGTGAATATAAAATTAAAACATATTGTTATTTAAATAAAGATTCAATAAATGAATTAATTGATATTTCAAAAAAATTAAATTATTCATCGCGAGGTATATATATATGGAATTATAATATGAATTACAAACCAATATTATACAACTTTAATGATGAAAATATAATAAGTGTAGTAAGAAATATTAAAGATGAAACAAAATTTAAAACTTTAGAAAATACTAAAAATATTGAAACAAATAAAGGCGATATAAAAGAAGATATCTTAATAAAGGAAGATATAAGTGATAAGGAATTAAAAGAAAATGAAAAAATTTATTGGATATCTAAGACTACAGAACCGGATGTGTATAATTTACATAATAAAGAAAGTTTAAATGAAAAAGCAGTAGGGATAGCGTGTGTTAATAATTTGGCAAAAAGTAAAATGCTGCGTTTAGCATTTAAAAACAAAAATGCTTCAACATTAATTAAATTTAAATGTACATTTGATCAAAAATTTAATAAATGGACACCGGAATATGCAATAATATAAAAAATTGATATTATATTAAACTATAATATAATAGAAAAAATGAGATCTCTGGACTTTATAATAAGTATACTTATAGTATTACTTATAAATATAGTTATTGCTACAATTGTAGGAATAGCATTTATACGTACATATTGTAATTTAAATGAAAATAGTAATATATATTGTATAAAAAATTAGTTATTAATTTTACCTGCTAGTAATTGATTTTCGTAAATACTATCTATTTGTTCATACAAATCAATAATTTCATTTAAAGTTTCATCATTATTAGAGATTTCATCATATTTTCTTTTTTTATTAGAAAACATATTATATAATAAAAAATTAAAAAAAAAATAATAATCATTTTTTAATTAGTATTAATAGTTATATTTTTTCTACAATAATTAGGATTCCATATATAGTAAATCCAATATAAAGGACCAAGAAATGGTGGGATAAATGCGATAACAGCACCCATTACAGAATCAGGATTTACGCCACTTTTAAAACAATAAATAGACATAATCCAGGCAGCTATGCCAAGTAAAACCCATATTAAAATAAATATAGAAATGATATAGTAAAAAACATATGAAATACCAATAACTTGATCGGTGTCTGCAAATTTTTCTATTTTTTTATTTTCTTTTTTCATATCTAATCTATAATTAGAAGATATATTTTTATGGAGAATTATTTAAATATATTTATATTTATTCCTTTAATTTTGGGTATGTTTCCAAGTATATTTTTTAGAGGTGAAAATGATATGGAACAATATAGAGAATTAAAAAAACCAGAACTTATTCCTCCAAATTATGTTTTTGGTATAGTATGGCCGATATTATATTTATTAATAGGTATATCATATTATATTGCATTAAAAAATAAAAAGAATTATATTTATTATATAATACCAGTTATTGGATTAATTATTAATTATTCATATTCTCCTATATTTTTTGGTAAAAATAGACTATTTTTATCATTAATAATTGTTATATTAACATTATTGTTTGCTATTTTAACATTATTACAATTTAATTATACAGAAAAAAATAAATTAAGTGTATATTTACTAATACCTTATATTATGTGGTTATCTTTTGCGACATATTTATCATACAATATATATTTATTAAATAAAAATATAGATAATAATTAGATTTAAATGGGTAAGAAAAAAAAGGGTGGAGCTAAAAAATATGATATTTTAAAAAAAAATAAAGATATGTTAGATCTTACTGGTATTTATATCGATAATAAAGATAATAAATGCTGGATTAATGCATCTATATATATGATATTATCAAATCCGGTTATAATTGAGCAAGGTAGTGCTATTGATAGATATGTTAGTTCAACAAATGAGATAAAAGAAGAAAATTATCCAAAAATTCGTTTATTTTTAAAAGATTTATTAATGCGTGGAAAAACATTACGTTTTGATGAAGATCTATATTATGAAATAATTGATAATATTAATGAAATATATACAGAAAATCAGTTAAAATCTACTAAACTCGATAAATCGTCTAATTATAACGATCCGTATTCAGTTATAGATACATATATAACAAAAGTTTTATTAAAAGGATATACAGATGATATACTTAAAAATCCACTATATCAACTTATAAAAAACTATATTTATTTAAGGCTTGAACAGGGAAATTTAGCAACAGAAAAAAGCGATCCTCACCCAGGGCAATATAAAATTTCAACTTTAGAAGAATTACATACAAACGAAAATGAAAAATTATTATCTTTTATAATATCAACTGGGAGTGTTAGTGGATTAAGTGGTGGCAACAATGCAAGTCATTTTATAGCCTTTAGAAGAAAAGAAAATAATGCTTGGGAAAAATTTGATGCATTAGAAGGAAAAACTACAGATTTTAGAAGTTTTGATAATGTTATTACGCATTTAAAAGAAAAAGTAAAAATGAATTTTGACGTTCATCAATATGCATTTAAAGCTATATATATAAATGAAGATAAATATTTTAAAGTAAGAGAAAAACTTTTAATAGAAGAAGCAGCAGAAGATAAAGATGTTAGATTATGGGAAATTGAAGAACCTGGCAACAAAGTAAAAAAACCAGATAGCGATGTTGATGTTGATAATATTGCTGTTGATGATGTAAGTGTTGCTGTTGATGATGTAAGTGTTGCTGTTGATGATGTAAGTGTTGCTGTTGATGATAAACGTGTTGCAAAAGATGATAGTCAAATAGATAAAGATGATTTTAAGAAGAAATTAGTTGGAGATCTTGTACAAATAGACATTAAAACAATAATATATATGTTATTTCAATTTAAACAGGTTGAAGAATCTATTAGGAATAAACGTAGAGAAAGTTTAAACGTATTAGATAATTCTGTAATACTTGATCCCGCTGCTGATGTCACAGAAAAAATAAAAATTAATAAAGAAATTTCAGAATCTGATAAATTATTATCAATATTAAATGAAATAAAAGGAAATAAATATGAAGATTTTATACTTGATAATGAAATAGATTTTAAAGATATAATAATAAGATATAGACTAGAAAAAGAAAGGCAAATAGAAAGGCAAAATGAAGGGCAAATAGAAGAGAAATTTATAAGCAAAGAAATTGATATTTTAGGTGGTAAAATTATAAAAACCAAAAAAGATACTAAAAAAGATACTAAAAAAAATACTAAAAAAGATACTAAAAAAGATACTAAAAAAGATACTAAAAAAGATAGTAAAAAAGATACTAAAAAGATAAAAAAAAATTAATCAAGTTCTGATAATTTAGTAGAATTATTTAGTAAAAAATTAGATGGCATATTTGCAATAGGTAAATCAGTACTTGGTTCTTTTAAGTAAAAATCTTTACCATATGATAAAGTTTTATTATTACATCTTGTTTTTATAAAAATTTCTTCAACATTTTCTAAATCATTTTTGTGATTAGGAATAATATCATTTCTAGTATTATATGCACAATTGGTAGCATAGTTATACATTGGATGCGAAGTAGATGTTAAATTCATATTATTTTCATTTGAATCTTTTTTAATACTTTCTAATTCTTTTTTATTTGGTATTAATTCATTTACAAAACCTTTATTATTTATATTATAAGAATTAATATCAGTTTCTATTTTTTGAAAAGTGTTTTTAGGTTTATCAGATACAACCTTTTTTTTGTTTATAAAATAGGTAAAATAAATAAATGTTAAAAGTACAATAATTATAAATAATATTGCTATAATATTATAGTTCATTAATCTAATAAAAATAAAGAAATTAAATTATTAATCATCATCAACAAAATCATATTTTTTATTATTATTTTCATCATTTTCTGCAACATTTAATAATTCATTATCAGAATAATAAGAAATATCATAATTATTTTTTTTATAATACTTTATTCTTGTTAAACCTTTTTGAATAAATAATGAAAATTGGTCCCAGATATCAATACATAATGGTGTATAAATACGCTCACTAGGTTTTTCTCTTAATATTCTACCAATAGCTTGCTGAATATCAGAGATTGGACTAGCAAAAATCACAGTATTTAAAGTAGGTATGTTCATTCCTTCAGCTGCCATTTGATAAGTTGCTAATATAATTTGTTTTTTAGAAGATAAATCTAAAACATTTTGTGATAATCCACCAACATAATATCCAGTATCAAAATTAGTATTGTCAAATAATTTTTCAAATTCTTTTAGTTGATTTCTTCTTTCACTTAATATAAGTATTTTTCTTTTGTTTTCTTTTTTAAGTATATCAATTATTAAATTAAAAATAAATATAGTTCTATTTTGATACTTGCAAATATTATTTATCATTGCAGCGGAATTTGGTTTACCATTCCATAATAATATATTATTAGAATATTCTACATCAGATTCAAAATATTTATGAATATTAACATTTAAACTAATTGTCTCTTTTGTAGTAAATTTATAAACAGATTTACCAATATAGTATTCAAATACTTTTCGCAATCCATCTTTGCGATTTAATGTAGCACTTAATCCTAAAATAATATTTGAATTAATATTTTGAAATGCTTTACTAAAAACTTCTGCACCTGTATGATGAACTTCATCTATAATAACAAGACCAAAATCTTTGAAAATATTTATATCATAATCTCTCATAGCAAGAGACTGTAATGAAGCAATAACAACATCTTTGTCTTCAACATCTACTTTTGACTGTTTAATTTTGCCAATTTTAGCATTTGGAACAAATTGTTTAATAGATTCAATAAACTGTTGATTTAAAAAATCTTTATGAGAAACAAACATAGTTTTTTTTTTGAAATGACAAGCAATATAAACTGACATAATAGTTTTACCAAAACCACAAGGTACTGATAAGATACCTCCTTTTTTTAAAGGATCATTTGCAACTTCTATAAAATTATTAACTGGTTCAATTTGTTGGTCCCTAAGTTTTCCATTAAATACTAAATTAGGACAATCAATTCCTGTAGATAAATTATTTTTAGTAGGTACTCCAAATTTCTGTAATGCATAATATCTAGGAATATAAAGTCTTTTACTATTTTCGGTATAAATACAAAATTTTTTTGGTTCACTAGCTAAATTAAAATTTAAATTAGGTGAAACTGTTAATTCATCTTTTAAATCATTTATAACATCTTCATTATTTTCCTTAACAATACCATAACCATAAATTGATAAAATGGTATCCATTACATATAATAATATAATTATATTTCTTAAATATATTTTATATAATTTAATTAGATAAATGACAATTAATAATATATTAAGAGGTGCAGGAATATGTTTATTTATATTAATATTAATTGTTGATGATTTTCCATTTTATAAAAAGATGAAAGAATCTTATGTGCAATTAATATTAGCAATATTCGTAGTATCAGTTATGATTTATGATTACATATTAGGATTTATATTAACAATGATATTAATGTTAATTTATTATGAAGTTTATAAAAAAATTGATAATAAAATAAACAAAAATAAAGCAAATAATAACGTAAATAGTAAAAAATATATGTTAAACCCGTTGGAAAAAATTGAAGAAGATTTTGAAGTTAATAATAAAAGAGAAGTAAAATCTTGTGTTGTCGAATATAATTATATAACTCCAGAACATTTACACGATGCTCAAAATAATATAGTAGATGAAAATGGGTATAACAGTGATTTAAAGATAAAAAATCCAGTTGATTGTGGTATTCAGGGTTTAGAATTAGGAAAAGATTATGATAATATTACAGGATATAATATTGATGATGCAGAAATTGGTTTTAAATTAGAAAATCATAATAATAATACTCCATATACAAATAATACAAATAAAATTATGCCAATATATAAAAATTTACCATCTACACCACAAATTTAAATATAATTAAAATAATAAAGTAAATATAATACAATAAATAATATTAAATAATAAATTAAATTTTGATTATTATTAAGTTTTGTATATATATTTTCTGGTATTATTTTTTGAAATACAACTAATAATTTAGAATTTGTTATCAAAAAACTAATAATGATAATGATAATACATTTAACAATAGTATCCTTATCTATTATTTTTTTTTCACCTGAATTTGATTTTTTAGAAGAAGATAATTGTGGCATACTATTAGAAGCGCCAATAAGATTGTCCATTTCATCTTCAAAATCATTAAATTCTAATTTATTTTCCATTTCTTTTTGAATAGAATTAATTTCATTAAGTCTTTTTTGTTCTTCTAATTGTCTTCTCATATTTTCCATTTCTTGTTGTTGCATTTGTTGTTGTATTTGTTGTTGTTTTAAAATATCGGTATTTTGTTGATTATAGGCAACACCTTGGTTTTCTTTATTTTCCTGCATAGTATTTTTATCAAGTTTTTTCAATAAATTTTTAATTTCGGGGTCCTCAAGTTCATTTGTATTATTATTATTTTTATCAATTTTGATATTATTTAAAGAAGTTATCATAGAATTATTTGTGGTAGTCATTAAATAATCTTATATATATATTTTATAAGATGAAAAAAATGATATAATATACGCAAATTATTTTTTAATACAACGACCTGATTTTGGATTACAAACCTTATCTTTTTTCTTACACTCTTCTATTTTCTTTGGCGTACAATTATTTACCTCTTGTTTAACTTCTTCTTTAACATTTTGTTTAACTTCTTGTTTAACTTCTTCTTTAACTTCTTCTATTTCAGAAAAATCTTCTTTTTTAGTATTTACAACTGGTGGTGGTAAAGTTCCAGGTTTAATACAACGACCTGATTTTGGATTACAAACTTTATCCTTTTTCTTGCACTCTTCTATTTTCTTTGGTGTACAATTATTTACTTCTTGTTTTACTTCTTCCTTAACATCTTGTTTTACTTCTTGTTTTACTTCTTGTTTTACTTCTTCCTTAACATCTTGTTTTTCATCTTGTTTTTCTTCTTCAACTTCTTCTATTTCAAAAAAATCTTCTTTTTTAGTATTTACAACAGGTATAGGTAATAAAGTTTTCGGTTTAATACAACGACCAGTTGTTGGATTACAAATCTTGTCTTTTTTCCTACACTCCTCTATTTTTTTCGGTGTACATTTTGAATCAGTATCACTATCTTCTTCAATTTCAGATAAATCATCTTTTTTAACTCTAGGTTCATCGCTTTTATTTAATCCAAAATTATTATTGATTTCAAAATTATATGTATAAATATCAGGTATTGGTTCAAATTCAAATTTTTGAAAACTAGATAAAGAATGTATATTAAATATAGACTTATCATTTAACCATTTTTCATAAATTATATATCTATCACTAACATATTGTTCATATAATTCGTCCTGAATCATACGTTTATTTTTAAATTTTTCAGTATAAAAAATATTTTTTTCTGAATTTAGTATTTCCTTGGTCTCCATATTTTTAAAATAATCAGTAATTAAATTTTTAAGCTGCATTTGTTTGATATTGTTGATAGTATCATTCATATTAATATTTTCGTATAATTTATATGAAATATCATTTAAAGAAGGTAAAGTTTTATTCATTAATCTAATATAAATTAAATATTTTAATTATTCTGTATTTGGTTCCAACTCAATAGGATCAAGATCACTATTAGTATTTGCTTGTGTATATATATCTGTGTTTTTTTTAGAACCATCAAACATTACCTTATAAAATTCAGTTAATTTTTGTTTATCTGATAATTGATCTTCATATACACTTCTAGGTACATATTTAATTACTGTTTTTGGTTTTGGACAAACAGATACATTAGTATAATAGGCTTGCATAACTAATACTATTCCAATAAATAAAAATAGTATAGCAAAAACTTTCATTTTTGTTATTATATATTACTAATAATATTAGAAAAATAAATTTAAGAATCTTTATTAATCCATGGATCATCTTTTGTAAACATATCACTCATTTTAGATGTATTTTCTTCTAAAACTTGAGCAGTATTATCTTCTTCAACAACAGCTTCTAAAACAGTATTTTCAGATTGATTTGAATTAATAGCATCATTTTTACGTTTTTCGAAAATTTCATCTTTACTATCCATATTTTTCTTATACTCTTTCATTAAAGTGTTTAATTGAGTTTCAGAATATTCTTGATCATCTAAGTCATCTGCATTGGGAGACCAAGGACACCAGCAACCTACTTGAGCAATATAAATATTATGATTTTTATCTACTTTTTTCAAAAATTCACATCTATTTTTTGCTTCATTTATAGTATCAAATGATCCTCTTACCTTGAAACCACGAATACTTGTTTGAAAATTATTATCTTCGTGAAATTTTTTCTCTATTTGCTCAGAATTTATATTTTTATTAGATTTATAATATTCATCAATTAATTTTACATCAGACATATACTTATTGTTATTCATAACGTTTTCAATTAAATCCTTATCATCCTTATATTTATCTAATAAGAAATTAAATAAATTTTTATAATCTTCGCTTATCTTACTAAAAAAACTTTCTAAATAATAAGTTTCTTTAGAAACGAGAACATCTTCTGGACTGATGAAAGATACTAAACAATAATTTTGATTTTTAATAGGTTTATCTTCTTCGAGATAGTCATGCTCCTTTGTTGAAACAGTTGTCATAATATAATAAAAGAAATTAAGTTAATCTTATATAGTTTTAAAAATATTATAAATAAATAGATAAATAAATGTTTATAGATTATAAAGAATTATTAACTAGAATTATTAAATATATTATATTAATTTTAACAATAACTATAGCAATTTATATAGTACCAATTAAAGATACAGATAAATTAAAATATGGTATATTTATTGGCATAATTGCAGCAACTATATGTTCATTATATGATTATTTTATACCATCCGTATCTAATGATATTAAAAAAGCTATAAAATTATAAAAAATATATATTAATTAAATAAGATGAATTTATTAATAATATTATTAATAATAATAATTGTAATAATTTTACTACTATATACACAAGTTAAAGAAACTTTTGAAATTAGACATATACATAGTAATGATCCACGTGCAAGTAGTCATACACACGGTACAACAAAATATGCTATAAATCCCGATGATAATGTTTTTTATTGGGATAAATATCATAATGATGAATATGGAGATTTAATAGTATGTGCTGAAACGGCTACAGATTCGCATAAAAAAGATTTTAATTTAACTCCATTAAAATGGAATCCAAAATATAAAGAACCTAATTGGATTACAAATATTTAATATGGTTTTATAATGGTGTCATCTAAATGGAAAATTTTTTTTTCATATTTAGCATAATTTTCCAAAATACTTATCATTTTTCTTGATCGAAAAATAAAAAAATGTAAATTTTTATTTACAATATCATAATGTTTTTTATTTAAATTTGTAAAATTTAGATAAGATTGTAATAATGCTATAATATTATCTCTTATATCAATAAAATTTTTAATATAATATTTAACATCATAAATATCATTTAAAATAAATATATATATATTCATTAATTTATCTAAATTTGTTAATAATTCTGCATATCTAGTTTTATTTATTTTTTCTAAAAAATACAAATTTTTAATAATACTTACAAGTATTTCATCATTTGATATATATTTTAATTTTTTTGGAAGAATATTCAAATCATATATATTCGAACTTAAGGACTTATCTAAATTTAAAATTTTATCATCAATTTTATCTTGAAATGATAATTTATTTTTAGCATCATTATTTTCTTTATTTATTATTTGATTATATAAAATATAACCTATTATTAATATTATAATAAGTGATAAAATACTTTTTTTATCTATGAATTTTAAAAAATAAAATATAGTAGCTAGTAATAAAACTAATATATATGTATAACTATATTTATCATACATTACCTTAATTAAACAAAAATATTTTTCTTATATCGATGAAGAATCAACAAAGTAAAATATTAAGGACAGTATAATAAATATAATACCTGTATATAACTTTCTATTATCTTTTAAAAATATATCAAATAATTGTGTTCTATATTCTTGATTATTTAAATTTTTATGATTTATTGAAAAAAAATCACTTAAATCATTTATAATATCAATTATTGTTTGTAAAGTATTTTGATATAATTCAGAAACAGTATATTCATATATCATTTTGTTTTTATTATCAACTTTATTATCAATAATTGTTTCTATTACAGAATTAAATTTTTTTTCAACAGTTTCTTCAATATACTTATTGATATCATTATCTGTATTATTATTATTATTCATCTTAAAAAATAATAAGAAAAAATTAAATTAAATAATATTCATCATATCAACATCAGATATGAACATTCTTCTACAACAATATCGTGTTGCCCCTAATTCATCTAAAATCTCTTTTGTATGATTATCAGAAAAATGTTTAATCTTTTCTTTATCTTTATTTTTTTTTATTAATTCATCTTTTTTTCTATTATAATAATCAATTTGGTCGGCAACAACTCTACCGCAAGTAAAACATCTAATTGGTTGAATCATTTTATATAAATTATTAACCTTTAACTAATTAAATCATTTTTTTTTTATATAGAATATGTAAAATAATTAAAAAAAAATATATAATATATATTAGTAGAGAAATATATATTTAGATATGTCTGTTAATTTAAGATTATGTAACCTTGAAAAAAAATTAGCTAATTTAGAACCATCTGATAATACTAAATCCGATGACACAAGTGAAGAATTAAAAAAATTAGTAGCTGATTTAACTGGAAAAGTATCGACTTTAGAATCGAAATTAGAAGAAGCTAATAAAAAAATACAATCAAATTCGGAAACTTCAAATTCCAATACACAAAAATTAATGCAAGTTATACAACCTTTACAAACTAGTTTAACTAGTGTTGAAAAACGAGTAGCAAAACTTGAATAAATTATACAGAATATTTCGATTTTTCTTTAATAAGATTTTCAATATTTTGTGTATATTTATTCATATTTATTGAATTATTTAATATTTCATTTGTTTTTGAAATATATCCTTTATTTTTATTTAAAGTATATACCGCTTCATTCATATAATATTGTGCTTTTTCATAATTATTTCTTTTGAAATGTAATAATCCATATATATGTAAAATATCTGGATTGTTAAGATATTCTAATGACTTATATAGTTTATCAGCTTCTATAAACATATTATCATCTATTATTTGATTATTAGTTATTTTAACTAATTCAATAAAATTATTATTTTGTGATAAAAAATTTTTATTTTTTGTCGAAGATGGAAACAATCCTATTTTTGTTCCTTCAAGAAATGTACATTTATTAAATATATATATATCTAAATTATCTTGATTTTCATACAAAAATTTAGATAATGATATACGTAAAGCATATTTAATTTGATTCAAATAATTATACAAGATATCGGCAGTTTTATTATTAATCATATAACAACATTTTGATACTAAAATTTTACTAAACTCAAATTTTAGAAGTTCTAATTCAGAATTATTATTTTCATTAAAATCAGATAGTATAAGAAAATCTATATTATCTTTTTTTTTTTCTATTAGTGTGATAGCTTTTATAATATTATCTATATAATCCTTCGTCACTATTATATCATCTTCAATTATAATATTTAATTCATTTTCTTTTGCATCTTGTAATGCTTTTCTATGTTTTTCTAAATTAGATAATTGATTTTCATTTAAACTAATTAATTGATTTTTAAACATATTATTTTCATTATCAACATTATAATCTATTCTTTTATTATAATCATCAATATTTTTTTTTATTGTTTCACTATCTGGATCATTTATATAATTAATATCTACTGTATAATTAAATTTCTCAAATAATATTTTAATAAATGATAAAGAACTATTTATATATGTTGTTCTATTATCTAAATATTTAGATGTTATTAAAAATATATTAACCTTTTTCATTATACTAAAATTCTATTTATTTTTTTATATATTAATAATAATAAATGAATTGTTTTAATTGTAATAAATCAACAAATTTAACTGATTGTATTAAATTATCTGACTATAGTGATATATATACAAAAGATGATATAATATATTGTAAATATTGTTGGGAAAATAAAAACATTGACTTAATTTGTAATAATTGTATGAATTTTTATGCAGAATTAAAATGCAATAAAAATTGTTTTGATATTGTTGTGAATAATAATGATACTATTACTGATTACAAAAAAATATGTATGTATTGTTTATGTGATGGCAGTGATTGCGAATATTGTAATAAAATAAATAAAGATTATATATATGATTTATTTATAAAGAAAAAAAATATAATTTATTATAAATTTAAAAATTATTTTAACTTATTTTTTTAGCTTTGTATATATTTGGGAAATAACCTAAAAATGGTATTCTTAAACCATAACCTTCTATTTCATATGTTGATTTAACATCTAATTTATTAAATACTTCTACACTTGTAAAATGCAATAACCATAAATTATCTTTTAATATATATACATTATTTTCAGTATCACTAATACTTTGACTACCCTTTTTATTACTAGAACCATATGTATATTTTTCTTCGACAGTTATTACTTTTTTAAATTTAGTAGCATATGTATAAATAATATTAAATATTATTGATAGACCAAATATACAAATAATAATAATAAAGAACATTCGATCATCAAATACCCAACCTTTATTCGCTTTCATTCTATAATATAAAATTAATTTATTTTTACTATTTTATGTATATTAGGAAAAAATCCTAATGTATTATTAACAATACCAGTACCTTCAATTTCATAACTAGTACCTATTTCTAAATTATTATATAATTCTAAATTTTTAAAATGTAATAACCATATATTATTTTTCAAAATATAAACTTTGTTTTTCTCATCAATAATACATAATGTTTGTATAGTATTAAAATTAGTATCAGTATAATCTATTTTCTTTTTGTTGATAGTAATAATCTTTTTAAATTTAGTTATATATGTATAAATAATATTAAATAATATATAAAAAGTTATTATTATCAGTATAATAATTTCTATCATTCTAATTAAAAGACACTTAAAAAAAAAATGTAATTAATTATATGAAATGGTAATAGATATATTACTAGAATTGTATAATGACTGGTTCAATAACAAAGATTGGTGGTTTTCTAAAAATGAGAAAGTTGATACATATTTATCAGATAAATATATTGGAATAATAAAAGATGTTGAAAAATTTGATATAACAAAATATGATTCAATAATATTACTAGCATGCGTTATATTATTAGATCAAATACCTAGACATTATAAAAGAATTTATGATAATAATTATGATGTTTTTAATTATTCAAAAAAAGCAACAACAATATGTAATTATTTAATAAAAAATAATAATATTAATGATTTTACAGTAGATGAATTATCATTTTTATATTTACCATATAGACATATTTATGATATAAATATGATTTGTAAAATTATAAATATTTTTATTTATAAATATAATAATTCTGATAATTCTGATAATTCTGATAAAAATAAATGTAAAAAATATATATATAATACATTAAATAATTCTTTTGAGTATATTAACTTATTATCATATGATAATAAATTTGAGTTTAAACATTTTGATGATATTGATAAAAATATTTTCTGTCAAAAATCATTAGAAAAATATAACTATCTATATGAGAATAAGGATTCTAATATTTATAAAACTATTTATAATAATTTTATAAAATTAAAAAAAAATGCCACTATTATTGTTTCATTATCTGGTGGCGTTGATAGTATTGTTTCATTATTTATTTTAAAAGATATAATAAATAATGCTAAAATAAAATGTAATTTAATTGCATTACATATTAATTATAATAACAGAAGTGAATCTAAAAGCGAATTAGATTTTGTAAATTATTATTGTAATTTATTAAATATTAAATTAATTTTCAGAACAATTTTTGAAATTAATAGAAATATGTGTATGAATAATGGTTTAAGAGACTTATATGAAGATATTACAAAAAAAATTAGACTTGATATGTATAAATATGGTTTTTTATCAAATAATACAGTATATGTACTACTTGGACATAATAAAGACGATTGTTTTGAAAATATTATAACAAATATTGCAAATAATAATAATTATGAAAATTTATCTGGTATGGAAATTATAACTAAAATAGATAATATAAATTATTGGAGACCAATGTTAGATATTTCGAAAAATGAAATTATATCATTCGCGAATAATAATAATATTCCATATTTAAAGGATAGTACTCCCAAATGGAGTGCAAGAGGTAAAATAAGAGATGTTATTAGACCTGCGTTATGTAATTTAAAAAATAGTGAAAATATTATTTCAGCTTTTTTTGATTTAAAAGATCATTTAAAAAATTCTAATAATTTAATTAATGATTTGGTACTTAATAACTTAGTTGAAAAATTTAATAATAATTATAGTTATAGTAAAAATGAATTAAATAGTTTTAAATATATTAATATATCAACATTATTTTTCAAAAAAATAAATATAAAAATTAGTTTTAAAGCAATTAAAGAATTTTGTTATTATATTGAAAATGTATTAAATAATACATCAAGGAAAAAAATTATTTTAAGTAAATGTTATAATATTAGTGTAATTAAAAAAGATGAAAATTCTTATTATATAGAATTACATAATAATTAATTACTATTTTTTTACATTGATATGATTCCAGGGACAATGTCTACATTTATTTCCACAACATTTTCTTTTTTTTAAATAAAATTCTGTAAATACTTTATATCCTGTTTCGGGATCAATATACGTATTATAATTATTTTTACAAGCTTCATTATGTACTTTATGAATTAATTCATTTTTAGTTAAATCTTCAATATCATCTAACATATCTTTATTAAAAGAACTCATTATACTTTAATTTATAAAAAAAATTATAATCCTGCGCTATAACGAACTAGTTTAGGAGGTTCTTTAAATTTAACTTTAAGATTATAATTATCATATAATGTATGTGAAACTAAATAAAATATAACAGAAAGTATTATAATTTGTTCAAACATATTTAATAATTTAAAATAAAATAATCATTTTTTTTTAGGAGGAGTTTTTTTCTTAGGTTTTTTTTCTTCTTTTTCCTTATCAGATACAACTTCATTATTGACTTCATTATCAACTTCTTTTTCGGATTCAACTTCTTTCTCTACTTCCTTTTCAGTTTCTTCTTCATTTTTTTTATTTTTTTCTTCTTGCCATAGTTCACTAACCTTTTTCATAAGTTCCTGACGAGATAGTGTAGGATTTTCCATTTTTAGTTTTGAAATATTTTCTTTTACAAATAGATTATATTTTGTTGGTGCTTTTGTTGTTTTAGTTTTTTTATTACCTTTTGTAACTAGTTTATATGCTTCAGATAGAATATTCGTAAGTTCCTTACAAGTATAATCTTTATTTACATCAATTAATTCTACAAATTTATCAATAATTTGTTGAGTATTGTTTGCTACAGTAGAAGACATTATATGATAATAATTTATATAAAAATAATCATTTTTTTTTATCAATCTAAATATTTTTATTTTTAATTACTACTTTTTCATAATTCAATTTATAAATATTATAAGCTAAATAAGTTGCAAAACACAACCAAGCAATATAGGGACCTAAAGCTAAAATTGGGCATATTGTGCCACAAGGTCCATAAGTTGTTTGCATAATAAACTGAATTAATGTTAATATAGCAAATACTAAGGCAAATATTATAACAATAAAACCATTTAATAGACCATTTTCAGCAAAAAATACAGGCGTATAAATAAAATTAAATATTAAAGCAATAAGTGGTATTATCCAGTATTTAAAATCTTTAAATCTAACCGATATACCACATTTAGATAGTTTTGTAGATACACATTTTGTATCATATAAGGAATATGCATATATACATCCAATAAGTAAATATAATATTGGCCATACAATACTAAAAACATAATTGGGAGGATTGTTTTTAGGTTTTTTCAAATTAACATAATATTCTTCTGACCATTTATCTTTATAAAGATAACCAATATACATACCAATAATTAAAGGACCAAATCTTAAAAGATTTATAATTATATTTGTTATTATATCAATTTTATATCTAGCATTAACACATATTATATTACCAATACAAAACATTTAATCTACTTAATTATTAGATTTAATCTATTAAATCTATTTAATTAATAGATTTAATTATTATAAGGCAATGGATGAATCCATTTATTACATATCCATTTTGAACCACTTCTTAATGGCAAACCCGCGTGTTTAGATAATGGATGTGCTCTAAATTGATCATCTCCTACATTATTAAAAAAAATACCCATACCAATTTTCGGTTTAATAGTTTCATTAATAACTGTAAATTTTGTTTCACCACCTTCAAATTCTTTAGCATCATTAAGATATATCAAAAGTGTAAATAATCTTTGACCAGAATTTTCAAAAGATTTCGCACATTCATTACTATCACATGCGTCAAAATGCTCATTAAACATACCCCCTTTATCATATTTAACAATTTGCAATTGTTCTTGATTTTCAACAGGATAATTAGATAATTTTGATGCAATATTAGATATTTTTTTTACAATTTCATCATCATCGTCATAAAACCACGCTTGTTTGCTTTTTCGATGTGTTTCATCAACAACTAATTTATTTTGATAAACAGTACTATCTTCTAATCCTTTATTTTTTGCTAAATTTATTAAATGACTACATTCTTCAATACTTAATAAATTATCTAATTTGATAACATAAAAATCGCCATATGTTTTTAAATTTATTCTTGCAATTTCTTGTTTTTGAATTATGTCTTTAAATTTATATTTATTTATTATATTGTATAGCATAATACATAATAAAATAACAAATAATACAATAAATATAGCTATATATATTTGATATTTCATAAAATTCTATTAATTATTTATATAAAAAAAAATGACTTATATAATTAAAAAGATAATATAAATGGAATTCTGCGATTTATGTAATAATATGCTATACATTAAAACCGATGAAGAAAATAATCTTATAAAAGCCTGTAAACATTGCGAATTTTTCAAAAAAGAAAGTGAAATAAAATGTATTAAGATATCTGATACAAAATATTCGGAAGACGATTTGTTATATAATCAAAATATCAATAAATATTTAAGATATGATCCAACATTAAGAAGAATTAGAGATCCCAATATTAGTTGTAAAAATAGTGAATGCAATGTTAGTGAAGATAAACAACAAATTTTATATATAAAATATGATTCTAGAAATATGAAATATTTCTATGTATGTGATCATTGCGGTTATATTTGGAAGGAAAAATAAATTATATTTTTAAATATAAAAAGCAATACTGATATAAATAAATATGATAATAAATAATGTTGTTTTAAAATTTTTGTTTTGTTTGGAAAAATTCTATAATCTTTTTTAACATTTGCAAATTGATCTGTTAATTTAATTTTTTCATTAGTAGACATTGCGGTTAATGTACAATCTTTTATATCATTATTACCTATACAACTAATACATAAATTGGCAATACTATTATATGAAACTTTTGTAATTGGTAAATAGTTGCCATTATCTTTTATTTTTAAATTTTCATTGCGATTATTTTTTCCCATTATACCAGGTCTAATTATAGTATAATTAATATTATAATTAGTTATCTGTTCACGTAGTAAACATTCGCCTGCATAATTCCATGCTTTACACATAGATCCTAATGTATTCATAATTATAGTAATTAATTTCCAAGGATTTTCACCATTACCTGATATACGAATTATGTGTTTAGTATTTGTTTTATTTGCAGCATATAATAGATTCTTGATACCATAATAGTTAACATTGATAGGATGCGATAATATTGTTTTCGCATTATATATAATATCAGTTAATTTACTTATTCTATTTGAACCTTGTAAAGATAAACACGTATCGCAATCTTTAAGCAATTCAATTAAACTATTTTTATCATTAATATCACCATTAACTATTTGTATATTTGGTAATTTAGAATAATATCTCATTAATTTGCAGGATTTATCATTATTATTTAGATTTTCATAATCTAAATATCGATTTAGAATTTTAATTGGAATTTTATTTTTAGATAATTGTTTAATTACTTTAGAACCTAATTTCCCCGTTGAACCAATAATTGCTATTCTAGGTTTTAATTGTTCTGAATAATCTTTGTATCCATTTAACATCACGTAGTTATTAAACATAAATGCATTTGTTAAAGTAATATAAAATAATAAAAAAATATATTTCATATAATATAATAAATATAATAATTAATTATTATATAGTTTTAAAATATTTAAAAGATTGAAAAGATAATTATAATAATGAAAACAATAGTAAGATTTTTTTATAAAATTAAAAATTTTCACAAGCAACCAGAACCAGTTTTAGGAAGATGGAAAATTAAAAATTGCAACAATAAAATGACAAATATTAATTCTGTTTATCAAAATAGAGATCACTGTGGTGATATTATATGTAAAACACCTAATAAAGCAAATTATTATAATAACTAATAACTAAGTATATGATTTTTTTTATTTTAAAAATATTTAATATATTTAAATGTATGTAATTGATTTAACCAATAATATACCAAAAGAAAATTATAATTATAATGTCGATAATAATATATATTATGAATATGATTTAGAGAAAATAGAAGAATATAGTCGTATTATAAAAACTATAAATGTAAACAAGGACTTATTAATAATATCAATATTTTATATTTCAATTTATTTATTTGTACTATTTTATCCATTAATAAAAAGAATAAGATTTAATAACTTTAATAAAATATCATTTATATTTTCAATAATTAAATTTTTTTTAGTATTAAAAACAATATAAAAAAATGATATTAAATTTATTAATATATTAGTATAAGTATGTATTTAATATTAGATACAGAAACAAATGGTTTACCTGATTCTTCAGGATTAAGTTATGGGGTATATCCAGATTATAAAGATCTAGATAAATATAATAATGCAAGGGTTATTCAATTATCATATATGATATGTGATAATAATTTAGAAGAAAAGGAGTTAGTAGACCATATTATATATGCAGAAAATTTTGAAATAAATAATAGTGAATTTCATAATATAACAAATGAAATATCAAAAGCAGATGGTAATAGTTTTGATTTAGTAATTAACTTATTTTATAATAAGTTAAAAAATTGTGAAAAAATTGTTGCACATAATATTAATTTTGATATTGGTGTAATTAAAAGTGAACTTTATAGACGTAAATTATATCATATTATTATTGAATTGGAAAAAAAAGAATTAATATGTACAGTAAAAAAATTTAAATATGTAGTAAAGGCAAAAAATAGATACAATAAAATTAAAGATCCTAGTTTAAAAGAACTATATAATTTTGCATTTAATAGAGAATTAGAAAATGCTCATAATTCAAAATATGATGTTATTAATTTACATGCGGCAGTAAAAAAAATTACTAATGGTTCATTGTAAATAAAAAAATGATTTAAATAATAGAATATATAGAAATTTTAAATGGAATCAAAAGCGAATAAAATTATCTCAGATAATGATATTTACAAAAAACTTAATGAATCCAAAGTATCTAAACCTATTATGACTAAATATGAGTTTAATCAAATTATATCCCAAAGAGCTACAATGTTGGCACACGGAGCAGTTCCTTTTGTAGAATTTGATAATAAAGAAATTAAAAATAATATGGAATTAAGAAAAATAGCAATTAAAGAATTAAAAGAAGGAAAGTTGCCATTTATTGTTAAAAGACCTTTGCCAAATAATAAATATGATCTATACAGAGTTAGAGATTTAGACTTAGTAGCAATTCAATATATGTTTTAACCTAATAAATATAATGTAGTAGATGATGCATATAAAAATGCACCCCATAAACTATCCATTAATCCCACTTTAAATTCGTAATTTTTATAAATAGATAAACAAGTAAAATTATATACGCCATAAATAATAAAACCGACAAAAGCACCGTATAATAGTGATTTAATTATTTTATTTTTTTTTGAATCTTTATTTGTGAATTTACTTTTAACAAATGGTACTGATAAATATATAATACTAATCATTACTAGAAAATATGTGAAAATTGCATAGTTAAAGTTAAAAACAGGTTTATTTTTTTGAACTTTTTCGATACTTTCAGTATAATTCTTTTTATTTATCAAATAAATCCAAATAAAATCGATAAAGAGTACATAAATAACTAACATAAATATTTTTAAATATTTATTCATTTTCTTCTAATAATAATATTATATTATAATATAATAATAATGTCTAAAAAAAAGAAAATTTTATTGATAAATATAGTAATATTTATTTTAGTATGTTTTAATTTATATTATTTATATGTTATATTCAATAAAAAAAAGAAAAAAGAAAAGTTTAATAATAATAATGATATTAATTTCTTAAACAGCAATGATTGTAAAAAATTTATAATAAGTGATGATGATGATTATGTAAAAAAATTTAATAGATATGATTTAATTGCTAGAAATGTTAAATCATCTGATGAATATATTGAAAAAACTTCTAAATGTTTTACAGACTTTACAGATAAGCAAAAAAATGTACTTAGATTATCTTGTAAAAATGCAGATATGTTTTTTGAAAATTATAATATTTTAATAAATGGAAAAGAATTATTAAATATTCCTTGGAATTTGGCACTATCTACATATAATAATAATTATGAATATGAAGAAGGTTTACCTCATACAAGAAATAATATAATATTTTTATCGGAAAAAATTATACCAAATGAAATTAATAGTGAAATAATTTCTTTATTAATCCATGAAAAAATACATATATATCAAAGATATAATAAAGCTAAAATAAATAAAGTTATCGAAAAATTGGGTTATAAAGAAATAGATAATATGTATATTGATAAGATTAGATCAAATCCTGATTTAAATAATACTATATATATTGATAAAGAAAATAATGTATCAGGATGTATTTATAATAGTGATAATCCTAATTCCATTACAGATGCAAATTGTATAAATTCAGATGTTAAATTAGAACATCCTTATGAATTAATGGCATATCAAATAGCAGACTTGTATAAATATAATAATATGGAAATATACAAAAATATATAAAAGTATATAAATGATTTCTATTATTAGTATATAAATGGAAGAAATTAAAAATCAAGTACCTGATAATATATCTGATGACACTATACTTGATTATTATTTAAAAAATAATAGTAATGTTGTTTCTACAATTATGGCATTATGGGATTTAAAAGAAGATGTAAAAGAATTAACAAGTGAACAAAAAAAATGGAAAGAAATTAGAGAGACTTGTGATTTATTTGACAATAAAATGTATAATACAATAAGAAATCCACCAAAAGCAGATTGTGATCCACCAAAAGCAGATTGTGATCCACCAAAAGCAGATTGTGATCCAATTGAAACTGATGATGATAATATTGAAGCAGATATTAAAGGTTAATTATTTTTTTTGCTTTTGCTTAAGTTTTTCTTTTTTAAGTTTTTCTTTTTTAAGTTTAATTTTAAGTAATGTATTTTTAATTGTAGTTTTTTTTGCTTCTATTTTTTTTTTATTTTTCTTTTTTTTTAATATTTTTATTTCCTGTTTTATTTTTTTAATTTTATCAAAATATTTATTTATACTATCTACAATTTTTTTATTTAATAAATTACCACCACTTCTACGTCTATCACGTGATCTCCCAAGACCAGTGCGCCCATCAGAATATCTGCGATCAGGTGATCTGCTACGAGCAGTGCGCCCATCAGAAGATCTGCGACCAGGTGATCTTCTACGAGCAGTGCGCTCATCAGGATATCTACTAGGTGGAGGGGATATGCGATGAGGATATCTCATTGGAGGAGGAAAATCTACACGCATATATCCATAACCTGTACCTTCATCGTATCCAGTAAATCTGCGACCAGGAGATCTGACACGTCTATCACTAGATTCATGAGGAGAATCCCTGTGTCTAGGATGTCTATCAAATCTAACAAGATAAAAATCAGAATCTCCAGGATTTTTTCTTTTAATGTAATCTCTTAAATCATCACAAAATTTTTTAAATCTATCTCTATATGTTATACCATATTCATCAATATTCATAAGTATGTCTGACCAACTATCAGAAATTGGTTCATCAGTACTACGTGTTTTACCAGTTTTAATGTAATATCCAGTTGCATCAATTGCATCTGCTAAACTGTCTAAGTTTTCACTATATTCAAAATTTATATATGCTCTTGTTTTTGGATTATTAATTGTTAAATGAAATGGTGAACAACAACCGTTATAACCTTTAGATTCATTTAGATCAGAAAACATTGTAAAATGTATATTAGCATTATAATTAATTAATAGTAAAGCTCTACAATCTCTATAAAATTTTATTCTAATATTAACTATAATTCCATTTATCATAATTGTAAAATTTTCAGCATTATCATTACAAGGTTTAATACCTATTATATGTTTTTTTAAATTATCTTTTAGATTATTTTTTCTATCTAGTGATAAATTAGAATTATCAATAAATAAATTACATAAATCATAAAATAACTTTTTGTATTTAGGATCAGAACTTTCTATATGTTTATCTACTTTTTGACAACCAAGTGTCGTTTTTCTTAATAATGCACAACCAACCCCCCCTCGCTTTTTAAATTTTTTTTTTATAATATTTTTTTTAACTATTGTCATATCTTATTTTAGATGTTATTAACTTTCTATATAAAGAATAAAAAAAAATAATATATATATGAGTCAAAACGATAATTATATTGTAAATATTAAAACAATACAAGCAACAATATTTAAACAGGTTATTGATGCTTTAAAAGATATATTAATGGATGTTAATTTAGAAATTGATGAAACGGGTTTGAAAATAATAGCAATGGATAATACGCACGTGGTTTTAATTCATTTAAAATTAGAAGCGGAAAAATTTGAAGAATATTTTTGCTCGAAAAAAACTTATGTTGGTGTTAATATGTTAAAATTACATATGCTAATTAAAACAATTGGAACAAATGATCTTTTAAATTTATATATTGAAAAAGATGATCCAAATAAACTAGGAATTAAAATAACAAATAATGAGAAAAATGTAGAAACAAATTACAAACTATCTACAATTGATATAGATGTATTAGATGTAACTATTCCCCCTGTTGATTTTACAACAACTATAACAATGCCTTCGTCCTATTTACAAAAAATAATTAGAGATATGCATAATATTTCAGAATATATTGAGATAAGAAATGTCGAAAAATCTTTAATATTAAAATGTAAAGGAGATTTCTGCAGCCAAGAAACTAGACTTGGAAGTGAAAAATCACAAAATATTGTAATACAAAAAAATAAAGAAGATGATAATTTAGAACAAGAAATAATTCAAGGTGTGTTTAGTCTAAAATACTTATTGATTTTTACAAAATGTACAAATTTATGTCCATCAGTTGAAATATATTTAAAAAATTCTTATCCAATAATTTTAAGATATAGTATAGCATCATTAGGTGAGATTAAATTATGTCTCGCACAACAGGATATTTAAATTATTTAATTTTACTATAAACTTTTATTTTTTTCTTTGTTAAATATTTCTTAATTCTTTTATTCACAAATTTATTAATAAAATCATCATAAAAGGTATAAACAAATGGCATAATAACATCATCTAATATTTCCTTCCCTAATAAGGCAGAAACACTCATTATTAAAGTTTGATTTAGCTTAATTTTATCATTTTCTTCATTTATTGTTAACAAATCATTATCAAATACAATTGAATCATTATTTAGTTCAGTTTCATCATCAATTTCTACAAATTTTCTATAATAAGTTAATGATAATAAACCTTCTTTTTCAGTATTTGAAATTTTTACATAATAAATTGTATATTGATTTGCTATCATATTTTTAATGTAATATGGTTTATCAATAGATGTTATATATTTGATAACAATTTCATTTTCAGTTAAATGTATAAATTTTTTTATAATTTTGACATAAAATTCCATTTTGCTTATTTTTGGAATAACATTTTCATTAATATAATCAGAAAAAGTACAAAATTTTTCAACATCTTTTATAGAATAAATTTTTTCAATAATAAATGTATTATCATCTTCTTTTGTAACTTTATTTTTTTCATTACTGTCAATAATAAAAATTTTATTTATAAATTTTTCTGTTGAAAATATTTTATATATTGTATTAATATCACTCTCTATTAATAAACTATTAGAATGTATCATAATATATAAAAACTAATATTAGTTTTATATATATTTAAATTTTAATCAAATTATTTTTATTATCAAAATTAACTATATTATTTGAAGAATTAATAACTTTAAACTCAGATATATAATCATAACTACAATTATGATTTTTATAAAAGAAATGCTTTTCACAATAAGTATTTTTACATTTACATTTGAAAGTAACAGTATCAACAATTGAAATTTTTTTATTACAATAAAAACATTTACTACCCATACTATAAATAATATAAAAAAAATTAGATAAAATTAACTAATTTATTAGAAATATTTGTATTAATACTTAAGAAATCTATTTTAAAACATTTTTCAATATCTTTATGTTTTTTAACAAATAAATAAATTATTATAAAAAATACAATAAAAGTATATAAAATTAATAATTGATTATCATTTTTCATACTTTTAATTTGTTATTCCTATAATATTAAAATATATAAAAAATGATTATATATATGATATTATTAATTAATGATAAAAGAATTATTAACAGATAATACAAATTTAATTGAATTATATTTAACAAATAATTATGATAATAATATAACGTCATTAAATATTGATAAAAATATAATTGACAAAATAGAATCTCAATTTAAATTTAAACAAAAAGTTAATTATGTTTCTTTTTATAAGGAGGATTTAGTTTATACATATGAACTTTCATCCGATAGTCAATTTGTTTCTTCAAAAACAGTTGAAAATATTTCAAATTTTAATAAAAATTTTGAAATAATTTTATATAATGAAAATAAATATCCAACATATCAATTTTCTTGCACAAATTCTATTGATAATAAAATAAAATATAGTATTAAAGAATGCAAAATAAATAATAGGATTTGTATATTAATTAAAGAAGAGGATTCTAAGTATTCTTTGTTAATTCAATATAAACATTCAAATAATGTTGATATTGACAAAGTTATAAACATAATTGATAATATTATTTTAAAACTAGAAAATAATATTATTAATAAATAAAAAGAGAATTTATTTATGAGTAATCTAGTTTTTTTATTTTCTATCATTATAATTGTAACATTATGTTTTGCAATATTTTATGTATTTGCTTCAATTATAAATAATATTAACAATAATGATAAAATAATAAAAGCTTATGTTATTAATTTAGATTATAGAAAAGATAGATTGGTTAAATTTAATCAATCATATAATTTAAAAAATATAAACTATGAAAGATTAGATGCTGTAAATAAGGATAATTTAAATGCTAAACAACTTCATACTAATAAAGTATTAGGCGATTATGGTTATAAATCCTTATATAAAAATATAAGAGAATTTCATCATCAATTTAATAGTTTAGGCGCAGTTGCTTGTTATATGAGTCATATTAAAACATGGAATAAAATTTTATCTGATAATGTTAAATATGGTCTTATATTTGAAGACGATATTTTATTTAATAGTGATATAACATCAGAATTAATATTCGAATATATAAATAAAATTCCAAAAGATTGGGATATATTATTACTTAATAAAAATAGAGTAACAATGAAAAATATATATGATGATGTTCATAAAGTAGATAAATTTATATGTACACATTCATATGTAATTAATAGAAATTGTATTAATAGATTATTACAGGATGTTCTCCCTATTAATCAACAAATAGATTTCAAATTATCTTGTTTAGCATCTAATGGCAAATTAAATATTTATTTAGTAAATGATAAAACTAATAAAAAATTTTATAGACAATTTTATTCTCCTACAAATATTCAAACAGATATTATAAAAAATGCTAGTTGGGAATTAAATTGCAATATATAAAGGTTTTGAAATATTAATAATAAATGAATTATGATGATCTAATATTTGATAAAAAATGGTTGATAAATCATTCGCCATTTTATCAGGAATATAATTTAACACTAAAACAATTTATAGAAGAAGTTATAAATAGGGATAATTTTAATCCACCTTACTTAAAATATCCAAACTATCAAAAAGAAATTAATATTGATAAAGTTAATGAAATGATAGTATCTTATAAAAAAAACCCTGAATTTTTTAATTATAAAAATAAACTTGTATTTAGTTTTGTACCAAGTACACAAAATTTATATATAATGGATGGTCAACATAGAATTGAATTAATTAAAAATCTTGTATTAAATAATTATAATAACTGTATTATATTATGTATTTATATTGTCGATAATGAAGAAAAAAATGTATCTTTATTTGACGATTTAAATAAAGATTCTTATAAAAATAGTACATATGTTAATTTAGATGATTTTAGCAAGGAATTACATTTAAAATTAAAAGATTATTTTAATAAATATGCATTATATTTTGATAAAAAAGAAAAAAAAGATTCGTATAAAATGACTTTATCAAATTTTTTAGAAAAAATTGAAAATAGTAATTATTTACTAAATTTTACAAATATAAATGATATAATAAATGATATAGAAAATTCGAATCAATATTTTAATAATAATATAGGTTATTTAGAATATTATAATGATAATCCTAAATTATTTTATAAAGATGAACAAGATTGTGTCAAAAATGGTATTATATTTTCTTTAACTAATAATAATTTTATTGATTACTTAATAAATAAAAGTGTTAAACCAGAACATAAATTTAAAAAAGATAAAAAAAGAATTTCAAGTAGTTTAAAAAGAAAAGTTTGGGAAGAAGAATATGGAAATGCAAACAATGGAAGATGTCCTTATAAGAAGTGTGTAAATACAATTTATAAAAATAATTATAGTTGTGGTCATATAATATCGGAATATAATGGAGGAGAAACAGATATTAGTAATTTAAGACCAATGTGCCATGGATGCAATAATAAGTTAGGAAAAAGAAATTGGACATAAAATTTAATATTTTGGATAAATTAAAAAAATTTATATTTTAGAAAGAAAGATGAATTATTCTGAATATGTACATACTTATAGTGAATCATTTATATCGAAATATAACGATTTTATTGTAAATCACTATATTAAAATAGAATATGATGGAGATACTATTGTTTCTATTAAAATAATAAATAGTGCACATCAATGTATAGCATATAATCAATTTGCATTTGATATTGAAGACAAAGATTTATATATATTAAGTTTATACGTGCTTGACGATAGATATAAAGGACAATTAATTGGAACATTTTTAATATTATTATCATTAGAATATGTTTATCAATATACTAATATAATTCAACTAAGTGCTATGAGTATAAAGGTTAAATTAGATGATATGAGTGATAGTGCAAGAAAAATTAAGAATATATATAGATTTGCTGGTTTACATTATGAAGAGAGAGATTCAATATCGCCAGAAATGTTATCATCGTTAATACATACAATAAGAATATGTGATTATTATTTTAAATCAAAAATTAAATCAAAAATAAATATAACTCAGACAATATTTAATAGAAATAATAATTTTTTCTTGGGGGGTGCTGAAAAAAATTTACAATTAATGACTGAATCAATAAATAAAATTAATAGTATGCAAGATATATATAATAAAGCTAATATATATAAAAAAACAAAAACAAAAACAAAAACAAAAACAAAAAAATTTGAAACAAAAGTATATGATATAGATACTGAAATAAAACAGTATTATATAATATATAATTTATTAAAACAGTTGAAAAATAAATTTTCAGTTTTACAATTTATTTTTTCTAAAACAAGATCTCAAATTAGAACACTTAGATCAAGTAGTACAACTAAAAGAAGTTCATCTAAAGCAAAATCTTTAAACAATATTAGAACACCTAGATCAAGTAGTAGAACTAAAAGAAGTCCATCTAAAGCAAAATCTTTAAACAATATTAGAACACCTAGATCAAGTAGTAGAACTAAAAGAAGTCCATCTAAAGCAAAAT
>MDSW01062605.1_pt1 | contig 34085 bp, 30 predicted proteins | sample 811171 | NCBI WGS metagenome assembly MDSW01 (sample SAMN05326641, study PRJNA326480) | marine metagenome | isolation source: seawater | place: Atlantic Ocean: North West | collected 2012 | reverse complement strand
TATTTCTATATTTATATTAATAGTTATAATAATAGCTACTGCTTTTTCAGAGCTCTATTTAAAAAATTTAGGTTTAGGAGATCCCATTAGATATGATAGTAATTATATCTATGGATACGCACCTAAAGAAAATCAAAAAAAACGAAGAATTAAAGGTGCTAAAGTAACAATCAATGATATTGGACTTAGATCAGTTAATAGTTGGAAAGAAAGCAATAAAGATAAAATTCTTTTTTTAGGAGATAGTATAACTTATGGAGGAAGCTATATAGATGATACAGAAACTTTTTCTTATTTAGTATGCAAAAAAATTCAGAAGTATATTTGTGGAAATGCAGGAGTTAATGCATACAGTATAATAAATATAGTTATGAGATCCAAGTATGACAAAAGATTTAATGATGCAAAAAAATATATTTTTTTAGTAGCACCAGGAGATTTTTATAGACAATATGCGGACTCTCAAACTGCTCATTTTTATCTTAATAATCATAAATTTTTTCTTCCGGCAATAATGGAAGCAATAAGCTTTTTCGCAACTAAATACGACATTAATAGATACATTTCAAAAAAAAATGATACTGAAAATTATCAACATAAAAAAGAGTTAATAAAGTTTTCAATAGATTTTTTAAATAACGAAATCAAAAGATTAGAGGATAAAAATAAAAGTGTGTATTTATTTTATACTGTAGAAAAAAATGACAAAGAGTCCAAGACTAAATTAAATAGTTATATTTTAAATGAAATAAAAAGATTAAATTTGAATAATTTTTACACACTAAAAAAAATATTAAAAGATAATACAAGCTTTTATGATAATGTGCATTATTCAAAAAAAGGTCATAAGTTAGTTTCAGAAGAAATTATTAAAATTTTAAAAAATAATTAAACCAAATCAGTATACAAATTTTCTAATTTATTTAAATTTTTTTTAACATTGTAGTTTCTATTAACTAGTTTAAAAGCATTTTTACCCATAAAATTTATTTTAGATCTGTTAAAATAAAAAAACTTTATAGAATTAATTAATTGTTTTACATCACCTTTATTTTTAAATCTTATTCCTGTTTTGTTATTTATAAAGCAGTCTGCTTTGCTATCTCTTAAACATACAATACTTGGTTTTTTGTAAAATCCAGCCTCAATAACTTGCCTTCCTAGTGCATTTAAATAACTTGGAAATATAAGGATATCAATATTATTATAAAATTTGTCTAAATTATTTTGGTTACTATAAACTTTTATATCTTTTCGATTAATAATTTTACTTTCTTCAATATCTCTATTAATGCCAATGAATTTAATCAATTTTGATAAAATTGTATTATGTTTTCTAATAAATTGGCCTGTTAAAATCAATTTAATATTAAATTTTTTAATTCTAAGGATGGCAATTGCTTTTGAAAGGTCTTCTACACCTTTGTATTTTAAAAATGATCCTATATACCCTAAAATCAATTTTTTTTTCTTATTTTTAATAGTTTTTTTTCTATAAATTTTTACATCATTAATAATATTTCGAATAATTGTTGATTTAATTTTTTTATCTAGAGATTTTTGTACAGTCGAGTCTATAGTTATTACTTTATCAATTTTTTTTTTTAAAATATTATTTATTGTCTTTAAAAAAAAATCCCTTTTTTGACTCATTATAGTTCTAACATGAACAACAGTTTTACATTTAAAAAAAAACTTTAATATGATTATAGTAGGTAATGCTGTTATTTCATTAGAGTGAATAATATTTATATTTTTTATTTTTTTTTTTAATTTTACACATGTAAATAGAAATAATATTAAATAAAAAAATTCTCTAAGTATTACTAACCATCTAAAACCTTCATATTTACCTATTTCTGTATTATCAAATTTTGAAATACCAATTAAAGAAAATACTTTACCATATTTTTTTAGTGTTTTAGAAGATGGTCCTGAAGGAGTTAAAAAATAAAATTCGTAATTTTTTTTTTTAATTAATAATTTTAAATATTCTTCTAAACTTCTTAATGATCCACTGAATTGTGAAATAGGTTGAATAAATAATATCTTAATTTTTTTTTTCAAAAAAAATTCCCCTTCTATTGTCTATTATAATTTTTAATAAATTTAATACTTTTTTATGACGAAAACTGTTTAATTCATTAAATGGTAAAGAAATTATTTGATTACATACTTGCTCAGTGATCTTATTTTTTATTTTTATTCTTTGATTAAATTGAGTATATAGAGGTTTTGGATAGTATATTTTAAATGGTATTTTATTTTTTTTTAAATAATTAATTAGAATTTTTCTTTTTTTTACTAGTAAATTAAAATGAGATACTGCTTGACCATACTCTAATTTTGGAAATCCAAAAATATTTTTTTTGTTAAAAAAATTTTCATAACTTTTATATAGTCTTCTTTGTTTAATAATTTTTTCTCTAATAAACGACAATTTTAAAATTAGGATAGACGATTGAATTGATCCTATCCTAGAATTTAATCCAACAAATTTACTAATAGAATAGCTGCTTTGCCCATGATTTCTTAATTTTATCAATATATTATAAATATTTTTTTTATTAGTAAATATTGCTCCTGCATCTCCAAATGATCCTAAATTTTTTGAAGGAAAAAAACTAGCACAAGTAATATCAGCAATAGATAAACAATTCTTTTTTTTAATTATTGAGCCGAAATTTTGAGCAGCATCTTCGATAAAAGTAATATTGTTTTTTTTACAAATTTTTTTTATTTCTATCAATTTTGAAGGTCTACCAAATAATGATGTTGAAATAATAGCTTTAGTATTTTTTGTAATTAATTTTTTAATGCTATTTATATCTATATTAAAACTTGAAATTTCAATATCTGCATAAATAGGTTTTAATTTTAATAATAAAACTGACTCTACAACCGACAACCAAGAAAAAGATGGTATAATTATCTCATCATTTTTTTTTAAGTTTAATGACATTAATGCCAAAGTAATTGAGTCGGTACCAGAACCTGTTGAAATACAATATTTACTCTTTGTATATTTACATAGTTTTCTTTCTAATTGTTGGACTTCTTCTGAAAAAATAAATTTATTTTTAAGTAATATTTTTTTCGATTGATATAAAAATTTTTTTGAAAATTTTTTATTATAAATATCTAAATCGTTAAACCTCATATTATTTTTTTTTGACACCACAAATATTACATTTTATATTTTTTTTATAAGGTTTTTTATAAATTTTAATTTTGCATGAACAAACTTTACCGATTTCACATGCGGGATTTCCTGCTACAACTAAATTATTTTTAATTTTTTTTGTTACAACTGAACCTGCGCCAACTATTGCATTTTCTCCAATTTCTAAACCACAAATTATTGTGCTATTAGCACCTAATGTTGCACCCTTCTTGATCAAGGTTTTTTCATAATTTTTTTTTTTAACTTTTCTTGTTGAGGTTGGATATTTTACATTTGTAAAAACAACCGAAGGTCCACAAAATACATCATTTTCTATGGTTATTCCTTGATAAACTGATACATTATTTTGTATCTTAACATTGTCTCCAATTTTTACATTTTCTCCAATAAAAACATTTTGACCAATTACACAATTAGATCCAATTTTGGAATTTTTTGAAATATGTGACCAATGCCAAATTTTAGAATTCTTACCAATTGTACAGTTTTTATCAATTATGCTTGTTTTGTGTTTGTAAAATTTCATTTTAAAACTGATAATAATTTAATTGTTTTTATAAATTTAGATATATGAAAATTACCTCTAATTATTTCTTTGTAATTATTTAGATGCAAGTCATTAAATTTATCAAAATTTATTATTCTTTTATTTATTTTCATGATTCTATAGTATTTGGTTTTAATATTTTTACTTTTATCTTTTATATTTTCTACTGATACAGTCCATTTTGCTGTTGCTTTTTCAAGATAAATTATTCCTTCAACTGTTGAATCATTTTTTTTTAAAATTTTAATTTTCTTATAATCTCCAAAAATCCATAATAAAATATCAAAAAAATGAATTGCTATATTTACTAATAATCCACCAGAGTATTTTTTATTATTTTTCCAACTTTTAAAATACCAACTACCTCTATAAGTATAATACTTTATCATTATTTTTTTTTTATTTTTATTTAGGTCTATTTCTTTTTTGATACTTTTTAATTTCTCATCAAGCCTAAGTTGAAAAATACAATAACATTTTTTTTTAGTTTTTTTTTCTAATTTTATAATTTTTTTATAATCTTCAAATTTAATAACTGGCGGTTTTTCGACTATAACATTGCTTCCTGACAAAAGTGAAAGCTTAATGTGATTAAAGTGCAAATAACTTGGAGAACATATTACAACATAATCAATTTTTATTTTTTTAATATAATTAAAAAATTCTTTTTCTTCTTTAAAGAAATTACATTTCGAAAAAAAACTATCTATAAAACCTACGTTATCATGTTTATCTAATGCTGCTACTAAATTTCCTTTTAAATCTCTAATACATTTGACATGTTTTTTTGCTACAAACCCAGCTAAACCAATCAAAGCAAAATTTTTCATAATTTTTGTTGTAACTAATTTTTATTTATATAGAACATCACGATAAAAAGTATATGAATTTTTATTCAGCTTTATCCAGTAAAATAAATAAAAGATCCGCTAAAATTGCCATTATAGGACTTGGATATGTCGGTTTGCCTTTGGCCCTGCAGTTCGCTAAAAAAAAATTTGATGTTATTGGTTTTGATATTGATAAAAAAAAAATAAGTAATTTAAAAAAAAAAAAATCTTACATAAGACATATATCTGATAAATTGGTTAAAAAATATTCTAAAAAATTGTTTTTTACAGATAATTTTAAATATATCACAAAAAGTAACATAATAATTTTATGTTTGCCTACTCCATTAACAAAAAGATTTACGCCAGATCTTTCTTACATTCAAAAAACACTTAAAAATATCAAAAATTATTTACAAAAAGGTCAAATGTTAATATTAGAAAGTTCTACCTACCCAGGATCAACAAGGAATCTTATTATTCCATATTTAAATAATTTTGAAATAGGAAAAACATTTTTTTTAGGGTACTCTCCAGAAAGAGAGGATCCAAATAATACTAAATTTAAATTACAAAATATTCCTAAAATTTGTAGTGGTTATTCAATAAAGTGTCGGGTGCTTACTTCTTCTTTGTATAATAAAATAATAAATAAAATAGTTAAAGTAACTAATTTAGAAACTGCAGAATTTGTAAAGTTATATGAAAATATTTACAGAAGTGTAAATATAGGATTGGTCAACGAAATGAAAGTTATATCTAATCAATTAAACTTAAACATACACGAAATAATCAATGCTGCAAAAACTAAACCATTTGGATTCCAAGCATTTTATCCAGGTCCTGGAGTTGGAGGTCATTGCATTCCTGTTGACCCATATTATTTATATTGGATAGCAAAAAAAAATAAAATTAAAACTAATTTAATTTATGATGCTGGTAGAATAAATTCTTATATGCCCAAGTGGATTATTTCAAAAAGTCTTTTTGGAAGAAATATAAAAAAAGTGCTAATTGTGGGTGTTGCTTACAAAAAAGATTTGGACGATACAAGAGAAGCTCCAGCTATAAATTTTATAAACATACTGAGGCAAAAAAAAATTAAAGTCGAATATCATGATCCAAATATTAAGTTTCTAATATCAAGAAAATTAAAAAAAATTTATAAATCAGCGAAAATAACATCAAAATCAATTCAAAAGTATGATTGTGTTATTATAGTAACTGATCATTCAAACATTGATTACAATTTAATAAAAAAAAATGCAAATTTCATTGTTGATACTCGAAATGTTTATAAGAAGAATTCAAAAAAAATATTAAAACTTTAAAAACTTTAAAAACTTATAACTTTTCAAAAAAAAATTGTAGACTTTTTTTTCACTTTTATAATAATCATGTGGAATTTTTGGTCTATTGATGTATTCTTTTAGATCATTATCTGACCATCCCATTTTTTTTAAAAAATATAATTTATCATTCTCTAACATTTCTTCGTTTGGATAAGCATGTTCTGAAGCCAACTCATTTATAGCTTCGTCTCTACTAATCTGTTTTGATATTACTAAAGTACTTAAATGAAGTTTTCTTTTATCTACACCAAATTTTTTTGGCAATAAGTACCCTTGATAAAATCTGGTAAATATTGATTCATAGTGCTTATAAGGATAAGGTTTAAAATTATATTTTTTTTTTAATAATTCTATGGCTTCAAACTTGTTATAATCAAAGAAATCTAAAAAAGAAATCCATCTAATTTTTTTTATAGAGATAAAATGTACCAAATCTAATGTCCCAATTATAGGATAAGTACTAATTTTATTTTTCCCAAAAATATCGATTATATTTAATATATTTTTTTTATCATATTTGAACCAATTCATATTTGATGGCATCTCCATCCCTTCACTTGTAATATTTGTTCCACCTAAAATATAATTTATCTTATGCTTTGAAGCTTGCTGATAATTAACAGCCAACATGGCATTGTCCATTAACAACTCAACATCTATAACATCTGCTTTAAAAAAAGAATTCATCATATTTTTATATTCATTCCAATCAATAACATGGGTATATAAATCTAAATTGAGAGACTTAACAAGATTCTCTATATTGCTTTGAGCAAGTTCAGAATTCCACCCATTATCCATGTGTACAACGAGTGGTTTAAGACCAATTTCAATTGCTTTGTGTAAAGTAAAACAGCTATCAACGCCTCCTGATAATCCAATAATACAATCGTATTCTTTTCCTTTTTTTTTAATTTGTATTTTTTTTTTTAATTCATAAATATTTAAATTATTTTTTTTTAAATTATTTAATTTTTCAATAAATTTTGAGCAATAATTGCAAAAACCATTATTATCAAAATTTATATTTTCTGCAGATGTATCCATTACACATCTATTGCAAATTTTATAACTCATAATTAATTAAATCTTTAATCTCCTCAGATGGATATGAAATTAATACCGCTTTGTGTTTGCCATAAAAAACAAAAAATGATCCAGCTGCAATGGCTTGTGTTCCTGATTTAAATGACAATTTAATATCATTTATATCTTTGATTCCTCCATTATATATTACTGGAATTATAGAATTTTTGCATAATTTATTAATCAAATGTTTATTAGTACCTTGTAATGTTCCTTCCTTATCTACATCTGTAAAAATAATTTCTCCTACACCTAAATCACCTGCTAAATTTAAAATATTTGTTAAATCTACATTTTCGTAAAAATTATTATTTTTGTAATCCCATATTTTATAACTTCCAAATATATTTTTTTTAATATCAATTGCCAATACAACTGCTTGGCTACCAAAATAATTAACCATTTCTAAAACTAAATTTTTATTTTCAAAAAAACAACTCTGTATACAGATTTTTTCAGCTCCTAAATTTATAATTTTTTTTGCGTCTTCTAAAGATTTAATTCCTCCTCCATATGTAATGGGAACAAAACTTTCACCAAAAATTCTTGATATTAAATCAAAATTAATAAAATTTTTATTAGTTGCCTCAATATCTAATATAATTATTTCATCAGCTTCTTTATCATTAAAAATTTTTACTGCATTTATTGGATCGCCAACGTACTTTGGGTTAGAAAATTTATTGGTTTTAACTAAGCCACCATCTTTAATTAATAAACATGGAATAATTCTTCTAATTATCATTTTTCATATAGAAATTTTTAAAAAATTCTTTTCCAAAATTATGACTCTTTTCTGGGTGAAATTGAACTCCATAAATATTTTCTTTTTGCACAGCAGAAGGAAACTCGATACAATAATTGGTCTCACCAACGATATTTTTTTTATTTTTACAATCAGCATAATAGGAATGGGCAAAATAAAATTTTGTTCTATCCTTATATTTAAAACAAAAATCACTATTTATTTTAAAATTTACAAAGTTCCATCCCATATGCGGGACTTTGTAATTTTCATTTTTTAAACTAAATTTAATTACCTTTCCTTCTATAAGACCTAATCCTTTTTCATTACCTTCATCGCTTTTATCAAAAAGAAAATGCATCCCAAGACAAATACCTAAAATTCTAGATTTATTATTAGCAGCATTTAAAATTGCAGTATGTATATTTTTTTCTTTCAGATTTTCTATTCCTTTTTTAAAGTTTCCTACTCCTGGTAATATTATATCCATTGATTTAGAAATTTTATCGTAATCATTTGTTACTTCGGGTGATAACCCTATTTGTCTCAACATATTAAATATTGATGCTAAATTACCTAGTCCATTATCTATAATAATCATATAATTGATTAATTAATTTTTAAAATAGATAATATACATTTCATTAAAATGCAAAAAAATACAGAAATAATATTATTCACCTATGATTATCCTTTTGGAAAATCTGAAAAAACCTTTATCGAATATGAGTTGAGCCAACTATCAAAAGATTTTGATAAAATTGAAATAATAAATCAAAAAAATTCTGAAAATAAAATTGAAGAAAACTATATAAATAAAAATAAAATAGAATTTAATAATGATTTTGCAAAAAAAATTTCAATATATAATTTAATTGAAATTTTTTTTACAAAAGTTTTATTTGAAAAGATTTTTTGGAAAGAGTTATCAAATATATTATTTAAAAAAAAATTTTTAAAAAAATTAAAGATGTGTGTGAATGAGATTTCATTGTCATTTTTACTTGTAAATTATATTTGCAAAATTAAAAATAAAAATGATAAAATAATATTTTATTCTTTTTGGTCTAACTTTACCTTGATATCATTTATAAAACTCAAAAAAATTTATAAAAATGCAAAGTTTATATCAAGAGCTTTGGGCAGTGACTTGAACGGGTATATAAAAAATGATGATTTTGTACCTTACAAAAATGTTAAATTTTCAGCTTTAGATAAGTTATTTTTACTTGGTGAATATCAAAAACAAAAATTACCAAATATAAATTTAAACAATAAAATTGAAATCTGTCCATTAGGAGTATTTCAACAAAAATTTAATGAACATGATAAAAATAAAATTAAACTCATCGACCCAATAATTTTTATTAGTTGTGGAAACTTAATTGAAATTAAAAATAACTTGTTAATGATAGATTTTATCTCAAAGTTTAATGAATTAACTAAAAGAAAAGTAGAGTTTATTTTAATTGGAAAAGGTAAGCTTAAAAAAAAAATAATTGATAAACTTAAGAACAACCCAAAAATTATATATCAACAATATGATCGAGTAGATAACTTTGTTGATTTTTTATTAGATAATAAAGTTCATTTTTTTTTAAATTTTAGTTCACAAGAAGGAATGCCTTTTACAATCATGGAGGCTATGAGTTGTGGAATACCTATTATAGCCTCAAACATTAAACCGAATGAATACTTAGTCAGAGATAGGGGTTATTTATTAAAACTAGAAAATTATAAGAATTCATCTAAAATTTTATTACAAGAAATAAATCAAGACTTAATAAATATAAATAGATATTATTTTAAATCAGAGAATAGTTATAAATTTATTAATAATAATTTAATTAATGAAAATTGTTATAATAAATTTAAAAAAATTTTAGATAACATAGACAACTAAATTTCTTTTTTTAAAAAAACTCTCATTTTTAATATCAATTTCTTCTCATCATAATGATTTAGGTGGCGATCTAAATTTTCAATAAGATTTTTAATTGATTGCAAATTATATTTTGGTTCATTTGCAATAAATATATCTTTTTGACCTTTTATTTTTTTTGACTTATTAATAAATAATCTTTCTTCCATTTTTTCACCTTTTCCAAGACCAATTTCTTTAATTTTTATTTCTGAGAAAGGGTTTCTTTCCTTTTTTATTTCTAGAAGTTTATTAATAATTTCAATTAATTTAATTTGTTTTCCCATTTTAAGAACGAGTATTTCATTATTAAGAGATAATGTACTACCTTGAATTACAAGATTTGCCGCCTCATTTGATGACATAAAATATCTTTTTACATTTTTATTTGTTAATGTAATAGGTCCTCCAGTATTAATTTGATTTAAAAATAAGTTTATAGCTGATCCTTGGCTGGCAAAAACATTTCCAAATCTAACAACGTTAATCTTAGAATTTGTATTTTTGTAAGAAAGAGATATTATTTCAGATATCCTTTTTGTTAAACCTAAAATGCTTTTTGGTTTAGCTGCTTTATCTGTGGATATTATAATTATATTTTGATTAGTAAAATTTTTTATAATATTAAATGTTCCAAAAATATTATTTTTAACAGCTTCATATATATTATTTTCTAGAATATTTAAATGTTTATAAGCCGCAGTATGAAAAATGAAATTTATTTTATATTTTTTATTTATATATTTTAATTGAGCTTCATTATTAATATCTCCTAAAACAAATTCGAATTTTTTCCCATAAAAATTTTTTTTCATATTATAAATTCCCATCTCTGATTTATCTAATGCTATTATTTTTTTAACATTAATCTTATTCAATTGATTGCAAATCGCTGTTCCTATCGAGCCAGCAGATCCTGTTACTAATATAGTCTTGTTTTTCAAAAATTTTGATAAATTACTTTTAGGTTTCGTAATATTTCTATCAAGTAAATTCATAAGTTGAGAATATTGAATATCATCAATTGTAATCTTGTTAGAAGAAAGATTTTGTTTTAAAGATAAATAGTTTACACTTAATGCCATTGAATTAAGTTTATCAATTTTTTTTCTTAAAGTTTTTAATTTAAGAGATGGAATAGATATGATTACATTTGAGATTGTATTCTCTTTTGCAATCTTTTTCAGTTCATCAAACCCGATTACTTTTTTATTATCTATAATTTGATTCTGAATACTTTTCTTATCATCAACAAAACAATAAACTGACTCGGGATTTTTTTCTGAGAGAATTTGATTCAGTTGGCGTCCAGCATTACCAGCTCCATAAATAATTGTTTTATGGATAAAATTATTAAAAATATAATTTTTATTTACTTTATATATTTTAAATATTACTTTTTTTTTAATATTTAATTTTTTCTTTAAAAAATTTGTCAAATTATTACTTCTTAATTTTTTGTTAAACTTATTTTTTTCAGCCACAGAAAAGGAAATTTCGCTTATTCTTCTTGTTTTTGTTTTAAAATTCCCATATCCTAAATAATTAATCATATCTCTTATTTGAATACCCTCCCCTGTCCCAACATCAACTATTCCTGAACCTGTATAATTTAACATTTTTTTGTAAATCGCTGATGCTTGGCTATAACTTATGAAGTCTCTGACTGCAGAACCTTCGTTGTTTAAATAAAAAATACTTTTATTTTTGTAGCTGTCTATTAATTTTGAAACTATAGAAAATTTATCATTTGATCCATATAAATTAAATAACCGGGCAATAAAAAAATTTAAATTATTTTTATTACAGTAATTCGAAATTATACTTTCTGCTAAAATTTTTGTAGTTGAATATAAATTTCTATTAATTTCATCTTTTTGGTTTGATGCACGACTATACCCATAAACTGATGAGCTACTTGAATATATTATTTTATTAATTTTTTTTTTATCAATTTTATCTAATGCTTTTGCTAAATTTGATAAGCTTAGATTAATGAATTCATTATAATTTCTTATTTTTGAAATTTTTGATGATGGAAAAAAATTATTAATAATTAAATTTGATTTTGATTTTAATTTTAGGTTTTTAAATTCTTCAGAAGAAATAATTTTAGAATTATAAATTTTTTTACTAAGCTCATCAGATAAATTACTTCTTTTACCAACTATAAATGTAATCATATTAAATTTATTTTCTTCAGTATAATTTTTACAAAAAATTTTAACTTTAATTTTAAACTTGAAAGATACTTAATTTCTTTAGAAAAAATTGACAACCTATTTTGTGATAATAAATAATTACATTTTCTAATATTATTTTTTTCAACAATTGTATTTGGGTAAACATTTAATATAGATTTATTTTTGTTTATCCAAATATTGAACTCTTTTATTTCAGTGCTAATTTTTCTTATACTAAGATTGCTACTATGTATATAATATGTGGCAAGTGGTTCATCTATACAACAAAATTTCATAATTTTACTTATTCTAAAAAAAAAATCAAAGTCTCCGATTATCTCAAATCTTCTATCAAAAAAAATATTTTTTTTTACAAAAATATCTCTTTTAATCATTACAGTTAAAATACTAATTGGATAATCATTTAATATTTGGTCAAATATATTTTTTGACGTTAAATTTAATTTAAAAATTTTTTTTTTATTTGTCATGATCCAATGATTGGTAAAACAAACATCATATTTATTTTTTATTAGTTTCATGAATTGTTTTTTTAATTTATTTTTTTCCCACGTATCATCTATATCCAAAAAAGAAACGAAATATCCTTTAGCTTTTTTTAAAGCTAAGTTTCTAGCCTGATATAGTTTAGTAAAATTTTGTGATCTAAAGTATTTTATTCTTTTATCCTTGAATTGTATAATTTTTTCATAGGTATTATCGGTAGATTTATTATCCCAAAATATTACTTCAAATTTTTTATAAGATTGATTTAAAACACTATTAATACATCTTTCTACAAATTTTTCTCCATTATGACAATTAATGATTATGCTTACCAAATTATTGGTTTGTTTTTTCATATTTCTTCAAATAATTAATTGTTTTTTTTATACCATTTTGAAAAATTATTTTTGGTTCCCATTTAAAAATTTTTTTCGTTAAATAAATATTTGCAAAAATTAATTTTATTTCATCTTTTCTCAATTTAATTTTACCAAATTCTGGATTACCTTTATTAATTAACTTTTTTATAATTAATATTACATTTTTTACTTTCATTGCTTTTCCACTTCCGACATTGAAAATTTTTCCGTTTGAATCAATATTATATAAAGATTTCACTATTAAATTAGTAAGATCATCAACATAAATAAAATCTCTATATTGATTTCCAGATGAACATGGAAAATTAAAATTTTTTAGACAATTTGTAATTACAAAAGGTATTAATCTACTTGTATCTTGGTATGGCCCATAAACCTGAAAAAGTCTAAACACTGTTACTGGAAAAAAAAATTTTTTATGTAAACTCAATAAAAATTTTGTAGCTAGATGTTTTGATCTACCATAATGTGATTTTATTTCGAGAGAATTTTTTATTAGATTTTCTTTTTGAGGAGATTTAACTTTTCCATTTTCAATTGATGAACCTATTTGAATAAATTTTTTTATTTTTTTTTTTAAAAATATATTTGCTAAATTCTTTACTCCTTTATAATGACTTAAACGTACTTTAAGCTTATTATTGTGATCAATATCACCTCCAAGGTTTACAACATAACTAAAATTTTTTTTTTTTAAAACATAGTTTAATTTATTATTATCTGATAAATTACAAATTATATATTTTACATGATTAATTTTTTTGTGATTTTCAGGTTTCTTTCTTGAAAGTGAATATATTTCAAAATTTTTTTTTTTTAGTTTTTTAATTAAATTAAAGCCTATAAAACCTGTCCCACCTACAATCAAAATTTTTTTTTTCAAACTTTGAACTTTCTAATATTTTTTTCTAGAATTTCTTTATCTCTAATGGTATCCATGCATTGCCAAAAACCCATATGCTTAAAAGCAATTAAATTTTTATTCTTTGCTACTTTTTCTAATGGATATTTTTCTAAATATGTTTTATCATTTTTTAAGTAATTTAAAAATTTGGGTTCTATTACAAAAAAACCTCCATTAATCCAACCTACATCGATACTTGATTTTTCTCTAAAATATTTTATTTTATTGCCTTGCAATTTTATAACTCCAAATCTGGCAGGAGGTCTAACAGCAGTTAATGTGACAGTTTTTTTATTTTTTTTATGAAACAAAACAAGTTTCTTTAAATCTATATCTGATACACCATCGCCATAGGTCAACATAAATGTTTCATCCTTAAGATATTTTGAGAGTCTTTTAAGCCTTCCTCCAGTCATTGTGTTTTTTCCAGTATTAATTAGATTTATTTTCCATTTAAACTTATTTTTTTTAAAATAGTCTCTTATAACCTTACCCTTGTAGCCTAGGGCTATGTAAAAGTTATTATATCCATACTTTGAATACAATTTCATAATATGAACTATTATAGGAATGGACCCTATTTTAACCATAGGCTTAGGTATAGAATTTGTATACTCCGATATTCTTGTGCCCCTTCCACCTGCTAAAATAACAACTTTCATTTTATATTTAGTCTCTTTTTGATGCACTCTTCATAAAAACAAACTTGTTGGCTGGAAAATTGATATATATCTACTTTATTCTCATAATAATTTTTATACCATTCTGCAGTTAATTTATTTATCTCTTTAAATCTAAGAATATTTTTCCATTTTAAATATTTTTTAGCTTTTGAGATATCTAGACTTAATAATTTAGATTCAAATAAATTTTGATTTCTTTTATTTATGTGCCATTTTTTATTTTTCCAATAAAATTTGATACTTTTTAAAAGTTCTATAACTTTATAAGTTTTTTGTGATGAAGGGCCAAAATTAAATGACTCTCCATGAAATTTTTTGTTTCTAAATAAATTAGATCCTAGCACAAGATATCCGCCTACTGCCTCTAAAACATGTTGCCAAGGTCTTGTAGAATTTGGATTTCTTATTGTAGGAATTTTATTTTTTGACCATGATTTCACACAATCTGGAATAATTCTATCATTAGACCAATCACCACCTCCAATTACATTTCCTGCTCTAGCTACACAAATTAAAATTTTTGATTTTTTTTTGTCAAAAAATGAATTCAGGTAAGATGCTATAATATTTTCTGCAGCAACTTTTGAACCTGAATAAGGATCTTTTCCTCCCAAAATATCATCTTCTTTATAACCCTTACTTGTTTCAATATTTTTATAAACCTTATCACTTGTTATCAATACAACTGCACATTTTTTTTTTAATACTTTTAGAGCCTCGAGTATATTTAAAGTTCCAATTGTATTTGAGTAATAAGTTTCAATAGGAGAGATATAGGATTTTCTAACCAAAGCTTGTGCAGCTAGATGAAAAACAAAATCAGGTTTATAAAATCTAAATAATTTTTCAATTTTTTCTCTATTTTGCAAATTAATTCTTTTATCAATTATATATTTTTTTAAATTTAAGATTTCAAAATTTGATGGTTTAGTGGGAACAGATTTAGAAACTCCTATAACTTTTGCTCCTAATAAGGTTAACCAAAGTGAAAGCCATGAACCTTTAAATCCAGTGTGGCCTGTAACTACAACTGTCTTGTTATTAAATATTTTAAACGCTTTCATAATTTTACGAGTATTTAATTAGATTTTTCTGAAAATAGTTTTTTATATCAATTTCGAATTTATTTAAATCTTGAATTTCTTTTAAAAACATTTTTCCTATTCCTCTACTTAATATAACTCTAATTTTTCCTTTAATACTTTTCTTATCTTTTTTTAATAATTTTATAAATTTTTTGATATTTATTTTTGGTAATTTATAATTATTCAATATTAAGTCTGAAGTTCTTTTCATCTCACTATAGTCTAAAGAATTTAAAAAATTATTTTTTAAAGAAATGTAGTTTGCTATATCCATTCCAAAGGCAACAGAAATACCATGTGGCATCAAAGTCAATTTTTCTATTGCATGACCAAACGTATGACCATAATTTAATATTAATCTTTCTTTTTGATCGAATTCATCTATTTCAATAAATTTTTTTTTTATTTTTAGAGAATTAACAATTAATTTTTTTAAATTGATATTCTTTAGGTCAGATAACTGATTTCTAAAAAATGAAAAATCACTTTTATTTGATAAATAGTAATAATGACTCATTTCACCTAATCCTGAAAAAAATTCATCTTTTGGTAATTTTTTAATGAACAACTCATTTAAAATTATTTTTTTTGGTGGGTAAAAATTTCCAAGCTGATTTTTTATACCTTGAAAATTAATTGAAGTTTTGCCTCCTATACAACTATCTCCCTGGGAAATAATTGTTGATGGAATGAAATACCATTCTATACCTCTTCTAAATATTGAGGAAATGAATGAAACTACATCTTGTACAACCCCACCACCAATTGCAATTATTTTAATATTTTTTGTAACAAATTTTAAATAAAACTTTAATATTTTGTCCAAATTTTTGAAATCTTTTGTTTTTTCATTGGAAAAAATTTTTAAATATATTTTTCTTTTCAAATACTTTTTTAGAAATAAATTATATATTTTCTCATCTACAATAAAAATTGAATCTTTTGGTAAATTTTTAAAAATTTTTTCAAATTTATTTTCTGAATAAATATTATAATTTTGGATCTTAGATTTTATGTTTAAAACTTTTTTCATGATTTACAAACTAGTAAAACCACCATCAATAATAATATCTTGACCAGTAATATATGTGTTATAATCGCTTGAGAGAAATAATACTAATTTGGAAATTTCTTCAACCCTGCCAAGTCTTTTTAAAGGAATAATTTTTGATTGTCTTGCAATACCTTGTTTCTTCAAAATTTTCTTAGTTAATCTTGTTCCAATAAAACCTGGACTGATACTGTTAACCAAAATATTAAAGGGTGCCAAATCAAGAGCTGTTGATCTAGTTAAGCCTTTAAGTCCATATTTACTTGAAGAGTAAGATGCTCTCATAGGTTTACTCATATTTCCAAATATTGATGCAATATTAATAATTTTCCCATATTTATTTTTTATCATATTTTGGGAAACAATATTTGTCAGTAAAGTAGGTATTTCTAAATTTAAATTAATAATTTTTCTAAAATCATTTAATTTAATATTTTGTATTTTGTCAATTTTATTTATTCCAGCATTATTAATTAAAATATGTAACTTTATTTTTGATATATTTTTTATAAAATCTTCTTTTTCTAATTTATTAAAAAAATCTACCTTATAAATTTGGAAATTTTTTTTTTTTAATTTTTTTTTTGTAGAAGTGCCAATTACATTTGCACCATTTTTTAGAAAGTGTTCTGCTATAGATTTTCCAATTCCGCTTGTTATACCTGTAATTAGAACATTTTTTCCTTTAAAATTTAGTTTCATTTATTTTTAATTTTTTTTTGAAACCAATGTGCCATTATATGATTGATCATTAAATGAATATCCTCAACGGGTCCATATTCTCCTTTAATGGAAGGTATATGAATACAATTATTAGAAATCTTTTTTAATTTTCCACCATCAAAACCAATAATACTAAAAACATACCCTTTTTCTTTTTTTATCCAATTAGCAGCTTTTATTATGTTTTTTGAATTACCTGATGCTGACAATATAATAGCTAAATCTTTTTTTCTAAAATGAATCTTTAATTGATTTAGAAAAATATTTTCATATCCAACATCGTTTGCAATAGCAGTTAAAACTGATGTGTTATCATTAAGACAAAAAACTTTAAAAGTTTTTTTTACACTTGTTTTTTTCAATATATCGAAACCTAAGTCATTTGCCATTGTTGAAGCAGTAGCAGCTGATCCGCCATTTCCAAAAACGAATATATTTCTATTTTCAGTCCTTGCTGAATTTATTAATTTTTCTAACTCAAGTATTTTTTTTTTATTTATATCATTAAAAATTAAAGATAATCTTTTTATATATTTTTCTGAAAATTCAGAGATTGTTTTTGATTCTTCGGCTAAATTACTAATGTTTTTTTTCATTTGTTTTTATTGTTCAATTTTTGAACAATGTATATCACAATAACTAAGTTATTTGAAAGCCCTAAGTTTATCATTAGTATAAATTTTTTTAATCATAAGCATTACATTCAAAGCATCTTTTAAATTTCCTATTATTACTGACTTGTTATTAATAATAATATCTGCAAATTCATCTACTTCTTCTTTCCATGAAATATCTTTTTTAAAATAAAAATTTTTCTTTTTAATTTGATTTTTTTTGTCTTTTTTTAAAATTTGGATGCTTTCTCTACCATATGTTTTTGAACCGGATAATATTCCGTTAAGTAATAAAGCTCCCTTTTCAAGAGAAATCTCCATTCTGAACTTGTGCTCCCATTGTAGAGCTGTTGAATGTATAGATGCTATTATTTTTTTATTTCTTAAAATTGCAAAGACGTCATCTTCAACATCGTGTTTCCAGAACTTGTTTGATACAAATGATTTATATTCTTTAAATTCTCCACAAAAAAAATTCAAAAGATCTAGCATATGTATGCCTTGATCTGTAAGTATACCGCCCCCAGCAAATTTTCTTTTTGATCTCCAATCGCTCTTATTATACGTTAGGATTTTACTTTTCCCATATAGTCCCCGAATATTTAAAATATTACCAAGTTTATTGCTTTCTATAATTTTTTTAGCCATCTTTATTGAGCCATGGTATCTATGGTTAAAACCATACTTTAATTTAAGCCCCTTTTTTAAATATTTTTTTACTTTTAATAACTCATCATAATTTTTAGCAGGAGGTTTTTCACAAAATACATTTGTATTATTCTTAAGAGCAAAAATTGTAACTTTAGATGAAAGATAATTAGGCAAAGTAATAAAAATTGAATCTAATTTTTTTTCTATTTTAAATAAGTCCTTAAAATTTCTATAATATTGAATATTTTTTTTTTTAAAATCTCTCTTAAATCTACTATCACTAATTGCTATCAAATTATAATTTTTATTTTTTTCTATAAATTCTTTTCGTCTTTTACCAACAACACCTAAACCCACTATTGCAACATTTATTTTTTTCATTTAACTCGTTCTTTCAAATATATAATTATAAACTTTGCTGAAACTATTTTTTTCATCTGACTCGAATAAATCAGAATTATTTTTTTTATCTTTTATCTCAAATCCACTATCTTTCATAATATTTAAAATATCTCGATATTGTTCTAGAAAATTTTCATTGATTTCTATCAATATGCTTTTTAATTTTTTATTTCTTAAAACTCTATCTCCGCCTTTTAGTATTAAATGCTCGATGCCATCAACATCTATTTTAATGTAATCAGGTATTTCTAATATATTTTTTTCTACAATATAATTTATAGAAGTACCTAAAGTTTGATATTTCATTTCAGGGTTAAATTGCTTGCCTTCAAAATTATAAGTTTCTCCAAAACTATTTAATGCTCCACCCTCAATAAAGCTTCTTTCATTCATAGTTAAAAATTTATTATCATGGTTTGTTAGTGCTAAAGGCATAATCTGTATTTTGTTTTGTAAATTATTTAATGAAATATTTCTGCTTAAAACTCTTAAATTTGATGTTGATGGTTCAAAAGCAATAGTTTTTGAATTATTATTTTTTACTGCATTATATATTGAATATAATCCAATATTAGAGCCTATATCCCAAAAGGTAAATTTTTGATCTTTATTAAAATTATCAATCCATTCTAGTGTCTCTGGTTCTTTTGAATAAAAAGTTTCAATTCTCCAATTTACTAAACTATTGGGTATAAAGAAGTTTACTTTTAATTTAGAAATTTCAATAATCTTATATGAATCTTTATGTAAAAAATCCTTAAACCATATGATTATGCTTCTTTTAACTAAAAAATATAAAAATTTATCTATATAAAAAATAATTTTATAAAGAATAAGACTAATCTGTTTAACCATAAAAAGTCAGAATAGTTTTTAAATTAATAATAATAAAATCTTGAAAATTAAAGTTCATTTAAGGATTTATATTTTTTAAATAGTTTGTCTTTTTTTAAGTACTTAGTTACAATATTTATATGTGATGGCCTGTCTACAGAATATGATGGATAAAAATTGTAATCAATTGCATATTGTTCCCCTCCATGAAAACATAACCTATTGGTATCACAAGATTCTAAAATTTCTAAATTTGAAGATTTCATTTTTGTAAATTCTTTTAAATATGAAAATTTAAAACCAAATATTCCATAAATTCTTTTTGCACCAATAGATTTTTTAAATTTTTTTGTAAATGGAATTGGCCTTCTTGATTGATATAAAATTTTTTTATTACGATCACTAACAACTTTTACTACATTTAAATCCTCGTATTGTTTTTTATCGACTATTTTCATGCAAAGAACAGTTGATTTTACTTTATGAAGTTTATGAAAATTATTTATTTTTTTAAACATGTCAGGATTTAACATTGGTTCGTCTCCTTGAATGCAAATAATTAAGTCATTAACATGTAGATTTAATTTTTTTTGAATTTTACTTGCTGCTTCTGAAACTCTGTCTAGACAGCGTTCATGTTTTTTACTAGTCCATACAAAAGGTATATTATTTTTTTTCAAATATTTGGCGATCTCATTGTCGCAAATAGCAAAGGTTAAATGATACCAGTTTTTAAAAAACAAACTTCTTTCATACACATGTCGTAATAAAGAAATTGACAAAATTTTTTTTAAAGGTTTTCCAGGAAAACGAGTTGATCCCATTCTTACTGGTATTATCCCTATGATTTTTGTCATTTATTTTATCGATAAAATATTATTTGAATTAGGTTTATTAAAAATATTTTTTTTAAAATTCATAATTTCTTTTTTATTCTTTAAACTATCATTATTTGTATTATTTAATAAATAATCACTCAATTCTTTTATACTTTTGCAAACTTTATAATATTTTTTTGGTGTTTTAATCAATTTTAAACTATAGGCATCAGTAAAATTGTCAAATGGAAAGCATACTCTACATCCAGCAACTATTGTTTCTATAATACTACTTGTAGAACCAGACGATACAGCAACATTAAATTTAGAAGCAATTTGAAAAATATTTCCATTTAAAAAATATATATTTTTGTAATTTTTAAGATTTAATTTTTTTCTCATATTTAAAAAAGGATGTGATTTTATATAAATTTTTCCATTAAATGAGTTGTAAAAATCAGTTTTTAAAATATTTTGAATTATTAATTCAGAACTTTCGACCTCAAGATTTAAATTTACAAGCACACTATTTTTTAATTTTTTTTTTCTTTTAATTTTTTTATAAACATGCTCAAATCGGAGGGCTGGACCTACAGAGATGTTTAAATTTTTACAAAATTCTTTTCTAGAATTAATTAAGTTTTTTCCTATACAAATTATTTTTTTAGGTAAAAGTTTATTTTTTTTTTTCATAATCTAATGGATCTATACACATAAATTCTTTATATGATGTAAACCCTTGATAACCTATATTTTCAACATCTTTTAAGAAAATATTAGATCCATAATTCAAGCCTTTATCAATTGCCGTATTTTCAAACCAATTTATAATTTTATTAATTTTAATTTTGCTTTCACTAATTTTTTTCGTAAATAGAAAATTTTGAATTCCCAACATACTAGCATTTAAATTATCATTTTTATCTATTTGATTGTTTATTAAATCAGATAAATTCATATTTTTATAATAAAAATTATTCACAAATAATTTTTTTTTTCTTAAAAAATAAAAAAAAGAAAATAAAAATTCTCTTGTAGATAAAAAATCAAATTTGTTTAAAAATTTATGATCAGAACTAATTTTTTTTAAAACTTTGATAATTTCAATTATTTTCAAGTTCGCAAATGTTGGTAAATATATTGCATTGTCTTGATGTTTATAAAAATTGTTATAATATCTATCATCTGATAAATTAGTTGAAGTTACAAATTTATCTACCAAGATAATATTTTTTGAAAATTTCTCTATTTCATATTTTTTTTTATAAATTTTCGAAAAAATAAAAATAATTGCTTGTTTAAATAATATATTAATTATTGAATAATTTTTTTTTTTTTGTTTTAATTTAAATTCAAATTTTGGATATTTCTTTTTTAAAATCTTAAACAAGAAACGATTATCTAAAATTATACACTCAACTAAAATATTGTTTTTGTATAAATGATTTATTGACTCAATCAGACATAAATAATGAAAAAGATCTGTAGAATAATTATTTCGTTCTCCAACAGGAGAAACCCACCAATCTATATTTTTATTTTTACTTGAAATTTTTTGAATTAATGAAAAAAAATTTTTTCTTGAAGTATTAATTTTATTAACATAAATTTTTTTAAAAAAATTATCATATTTTAAAAAATATTGTGTTGTATCCCATATCATTTAATTTTTTTAAAAAGATCATTGATAATATGATCTAAAAATAAAGTTTCTGTTCCAAAAGCAATATACTTGTAATCTTTAATTGATTTTTTTATTTCATGTTTAATAGTATTTTTTGTGTCTAAATTAAATGGTTTGGCATGATGAATGCCCATTGGAACTTTATGAGACTTGGATATTTGTTGATATTTTTTTAACTGATTATTCACTTGATGATGATTAATTTTTCCTATCAAATTACAAGATGCCGACAAGTCATATAACCCAATAATTGTTGAGGAAATATTTTTTTTATATTTTTTGTAAATGATATCTAAATTATCAATAGCTTTTTTAGTTTCTATCATCAAAATTAGTTCGATTTTCTTAGATTTAATAGAAACATATTCTTCTAATTTATTGCCATAACGTTGAGCTTTATATAAGGCGGCTCCTCTTTTTCCAGTTGGTGGATAAAATGTTAAGTCTATAGCTTTTTTTGCCTGCTCTAAAGTTTCTATTTTTGGAAAAATTAAACCGTCTGCTCCACTGTCAAGGGCAATTTTTGATAGAGTCTCATCTTCAGTTTTTGATAATCTTACGAAACATTTTTTATTATTTTTTTGTACTGTATCAATCATTATTGACATTTGCTCATTAGAAATTGTGCTATGCTCCATATCAATACATATCCAATCAAATTTTTTACTAGAAATTAAATCACAGACAGGTAAGCTAAAAGATGTTAACCAAGTTCCGAATTTTTGTTTCATTAATTTAATAACCTTTTATAAATTTATTAATAAATCCTAATTTAAATATATTTTTAAAAATATCATTTTATATCATTAATTATTTTTTGTGCACAATCTATACTTGCTTTTTTTAAAGTAAAATCTGTAGATCCCGCTATATGTGGGGTAAGCATAAAGTTTTCTAATTTTATTAAATTAGTTTTTTTTGGTGGTTCTTTACTCATTACATCAAAAAATGCAAAAGAAGTTTTGTTTTTTTTTAAAAAGTTATACAAACATTCTTCATCCACTATCCCACCTCTTGAAGTATTAATAAATATAACATTTTTCTTAAACATTTTAATTTTCTTTTTAGAAATTAATTTATGATTTTTTTTATTATAGGGAATATGTAATGTAATTATATCACAATTCTTAAGAAGATAATTTAAACTATAATTTTTTAATTTAATTTTTTTTAAGAATTTTTTATCTGGATTGATATCATTAGTATAAATTTTACAATTAAAAGGTTTTAGTAGATGAATAAGATCTTTTCCGATATTTCCACATCCAATAATGCCTATTTTTTTATTCGTTAATTGATTGCCAATAATATAATTCCATTTATTTTTTTTTACTTCACTAATTAGTTGGTACAATCTTCTCAATCCCATTATAATAAAAGAGAGAACAAGTTCAGAAACAGCTCTTTTATTAATTCCTGGTTGTAAAAGTATTTTTATATTTCTTTTTTCTAACTCTTTAAAATCTATATTATTAGTCCCAACGCCGTATTTTCCTATAAGTTTTAATTTAGGAGCATTGTCTAATAATTGTTTATCAATTTTTTCAACACCAATAATTATAGTACTACAATTTTTTATAAAACTTTTTAATTTTACATCTTTAAGATTTTTTTTTGAGTTATTTAATTTAATTTTTTTAAATTTTTTTCTTAATAGATTTAATGCTTCTTTACTTCTTGAAACACTTCTAGAACAAATTGCTAACATATATTTTTTTACACTTTCATTAAAATTTAAATTAACATTAAAAATTAATCATCAAAATAATTTAAAAAATTTTTAAAAATATTTTTTTCTTTTTTTGCATAATTTTTACAAAAAATTTCTCTTTGCTTGAAATTTTTTTCAGAATTCCACCAATTTTCAAAATTCTTTATATTTGATAAATATTTATTTGCTAAATCTTCAGGGTTATCACATACAATATTCAGATCCTTTAAAATATTTATATATTTTTGTGCTTTTTCATTAAATTCATAACTATCATCAATTAAACACATGCATGGAATATTTTGAGACAAATGTTCTAAAAATATTGAACTGTTATATGAAAATATAAAAAAATATTTATCTTTGTAAGTATTTAAATTTTTATGACCTTTATCAATGATAATATTATTTAATTTATGATAAGACTTTTGATCATGAGTATAATTTCCTGTTTTCTTTAATCTTATTATTATTTTTTCATTAAAATTTTTTTTTCTCAAAGATCTAATAAATTTAATATTAGATGCTAAATGTGAAATCCAAGCCTCATCATAAAAATGTCCATGATGAAAATTAAATTTAAATTTTTGAAGTCTAGTAATAAATATTATTTTTTTTATTAAATTGGGTTTTTTAAATATCTTTGAATTATTAATAATGCCAAGAGGTATAATTTTATCATTATTTTTCCATCCCCAACTAAAAAATTTATCACTTAAATTAACTTCAAGTTTTTCTGAGAAGAAAAATTTGGATGTTCCATACTCTGATCCATGTTGAATATAATATAATTTCGTAAGATATTTTTCAGTTTTTTCACCTAAATAGAATGAAAATGCATCATTTGACCATAGTCCTTTTGTGCTTACTATAATTTTAGGGTATTTCGGCCAACTTGAATTATTTACCAAGGATACATTATTAAAGTAATTTTCAATCAAAGAAACAGGTATGTGAAATTTTATTTCGCTTAAAATAAAATTTAAAAATTCATCTTTTATTTTTTTATTATTTAATAGTTTAAAGTTAGATCTAGTACCATAATCATAATTATTATTTTTTAAAAGATCAAAACTAGAAGTATTGGGTAACTGATATAGCTTCAAATTTAATAGATTTAAACTTAATTTACTAAAGTCGTTATGATAAAAAAAAAATTTATTCTTTTTTGTTAAATTTAAAAAATCTTTTTTAAAAATTTTAATTTTATTTTGAGGGTAATTATTTGAAATTTTATGGTCATCAATTTCTAAACAAACTATATTTTTAAAAAAATTTTTTACTAAAATTTTATCTATAAAATAATGCCAACTTATATTGCTATTTAATTGATGAATATCATTTCCATTTATGGGGCAAAAATTTTTGTAATATAAACTATCCTCTTTTAACGAGAACATATTATCAATTTCAATTGTTTTTTTTACTTTTTCAAGTCTTATCCATTTATTAAATAAAAATCTTAAAAAAAAAGTAAGCCATGGTGAAATTAAGAAACTCCAATATCTTTCTGAAAAATTAGTTTTATGAAAATTATTTAATGATAAAGTAAGTATTTTTAATATTTGATTAAAATAATTTTCAAACTCAATGCTTTTTTGATTAATTTTAGATTTGCTGTAAATATTATTAATAATTAAGAATTCATTTTTTTTTTTGTAAAATTTGATAGTTTCTCTTAATCCTGGTCCTGCAAAAACTAATTTGAATTTTTTTTCAATTTTATCCTGTTTAATTCCATCACTTAAAATTAATAAATTATTCACTTTTTTTTAATTCTGTAATTTTTTTATTTTTAATTTCAAAAACCTTATCACAATGTATTAAATTTTCTTTGTTGTGAGATATAATGATTACGGTTAAATCTTTTTTTAAGCTTAAAATAAATTTTATAATATTTTTCTCTGTTATTTCATCTAAAGCATTTGTAGCTTCGTCCAATATTAGTATTTGTTTTTTTAAGTATATTGCCCTGGCTATAGCCAATCTTTGTAGTTGACCTCCAGAAATATTTTTTCCACCTTCTGAAATTCTTGTATTTATTCCTTCAGAAAGTTCCTCTGTAAAATTTTTTAATTCACTTTTTTTTAAAACATTATCAATTTCTTCCTCAATTATTTGATTTTGATCCAGACCAAAAGCAACATTTGATTTGATGGTGTCATCAATAATTAATGGTTTTTGTGCAACTATACTAAATAAATTCTTGGGTATTGCATTTATGATTTCTTGATTTAAGTAAATATTTCCTAAAGTTGGATTTATTAAGCCTGAAATTAAATTTATTAATGTTGTTTTACCAGATCCAGTTTCTCCACATATGCCAATGAATTCACCTTTGTTAATTATAATATTAATATTTTCTAGTATGTTATTCTCTTTTTCTGCAAATTTGAAAGAAACATTATTTAATTCAATGTTTTTAAATTCATTTATCTCATTAAATTTTTCATTTTTTTCTAATAAATTTTCACTTTCAAAATTTTTTAATTGCTCGACAATTAAACTAACCGAAGGCTTACTGTGATTTATTTCCTGAAAACCTCCAAGAATTTTGGTAAAGCTAGGAAATGATCTGAGCAGACAGATAGACATTAAAGCCAAAAGCTCAGCGATTTCATTATTTTGATATCCCAAAACTGATTTTAAAATAAGTATTGTAAAAACAATAATTGCAAGAATTATGATCTCAAAATAATATCGTGGCACTGAAGATATTAATGAAATTAATAAATTTAATTTATTAATTCTTTTTTGAAATTTTTTAATATTTTCATAGAAATATTTTTCTAATTTATAAATTTTAATTTCATTTAAGCCATTAATACTTTGAACAATTTTATTATATAATTCATTATCATTTAAAATTTTACTTTTTGCATAATTGATAATTTTCTTTTTAAAAAAAAGGTAATAAATAATTCCAAAAAAAAGTAAAATTAAAACTATTGAAAAGCTTAATGTAAAATAATTAAATAACAAGAATGCCAAAATTCCAAAAACATAAATTGACTCTGTAATTATATTTAGATGACCCGAAACGTACATAACTGCACTTTTTGTTTCTGCTGTAAGATATCTAAGTTTAATGGCTGAATTATCTTTTGAACTCTCCTCATAACTCAAAAATAAATATTTTTTCAAAAGTTTAAGAAATAAACTTTCCTGTAACTCTATAATAATTTTTTTTTGAAAAAAAATACAAAGTATTTGAAAAATAATTTTTATTGAATAAATAAATAATATCATAATAATTAAAGTGAAAAAATATTCATCACTAAATTTAAAAATATTTAATATCTCTAAATTAATATTTGTATTTAACAAATATCCTATCATTAAGAAGAAGGCTGCTAGACCTAATACTTCCAATAAAACATTTAGAAAAGTAATAAATATATAAAATATTAATTTTTTTTTATGGTCTTTGATAAAGAAGTTATAAAATTTATTCATATGTAAAACAGGTTTTTTAATTTAAATTAATATTATATTTTTTTTTAAAAGTTTTTATAAAAATTATACTTGTAAGAATTTGAAATAATTGAAAACTATTAGTTAATTTATTTTTTTTTATATTTTCTAATTGAAGCAATATTTGTTTTTGATTAAAAAATTCAATTTTGTTAATTTCTAAAGAATTGATTTCATCAAAAAAATATTCGAATAATTCTTTACCTAGCCAACTTCTTTGAGGATCGACAATTGTTTTTTTTCTTTTAGTAAAAAAATTGTAAACTGGATATTTTTTAAATATTTCTTTCATAACATGCCTGGTTTGATTTTTATATATCTTTAAAGGATTTTCTAGGTTGAAACAAAAATTAGCTAGTTTGTGATCTAAAAAAGGAACTCTATTTTCTACACTTGAATTCATTGCCAATCTATCCATATATTTTAAACTTCTTGGCAAATTAACTTTATTAATATCAACTAATTGGGATTTTTGCATATGATTTAATTTTTTTTTATATTTATAGCTTTCAAAAAAATCTTCATTCAAATTTTTGTCTAAAAATTCCTTGTTAAATAATTCTGAGTTTATAAATGGCGAAGCATCTTTAGTAGAACCATTTTGATAAGATAATGTAACTATATAATTTAATATCTTTTCATTATTTAATTTTTTAAAATAGTTAAGGATTTTTTTTTTATTTTGTTTATAGCTATCTAACAAATAAGATAAATAATTATATTCATATCCGCCTAAAAGCTCATCTCCTCCATAACCTTCTAAAGCAACCTTAATACCTCGTCTATTTACTTCTTGATATACTTTTCTAAGTCCAAATAATCTAATTGAAGTAAAAGGACTTTCTAATTCCATGCAAATATTTTCAAAATTATTTGAGATATAATTAGGTTTAATTAATACTTTATGATTTTTATAACCTATAAAATTTGAAATTTTTTTAGCTTTTTTTGATTCACCTAAATCATTATCCTCAAAATCATATGTAAATGTTTCAATATTACTTGAATGATATTTGCTTATTAAATGGCATAAAGCGCTGCTATCTAGACCTCCACTTAATAAAAGAGATAATTTTACATCAGAATTAAGGTGTTCTCTAGCACTGTTTTCTACTAATTCAGATAAATGATTGATCTTACTTTTTTTACTATTTTTTATTAATTTTGCATTTTTTTCAATATCCCAATATTTAATTGAATATTCTTTTTTTCTTGTAAAAATTTTAAAAACTGCTGCTTCATGCATCTTTATATTTTTAAAAAAAGTATTTTCAGTTGATTCAAGTTCTTGTCTAAAAAAAAATTTAGCAAATGCGGCCTCTTCATAAGAGATATTTTTTATATAAGACAGTAAGGGCTTTATTTCGCTGCACAAAACTAATTTGTCTTTATCTTTAAAATAATACAATGGTTTAATTCCAAATCTATCCCTTGCTGTAAATAATTTATTTGTTTTATTGTCGTATATAACAAAACTAAACATTCCTTTTAAAAATTTAAGCATTTTCTCACCATATATTTCGTATAAATTAATCAAAACTTCTGTATCTGATGAACCTTTAAATTTAACTTTATTAAATATTTTATCTTTCAATTTTTTTGCATTATATATTTCACCGTTAAACACAATGGTGTATCTACCTGATTGACTAAACATTGGTTGTCGTCCTTTTATAGATTGGTCCATTATACTTAATCTATAAAAGATCATTGATATATTTTTTTTAAAAAAAGAATGTGTATCATCTGGACCTCTGTGTTGAATAAGTTTAGATGATTTGATAAAATTTTTTTTTGAAAATTTACTATTTTCAGTAAATTTATAATGAACAAGAAAACCACACATTGATTATTATTTTATTGCCAAATATCCTTCAAAAGTAATAAATTTGAACACTGTCATAACATCTGTAAAGCCTGCTCTTTTTAGCATCTGTTGATTGGCTCTACTAGAAAATGGATCTAATATTCCTTTTAAGCTTAAAGTTTTATTTAAAATTTCATCTGCAGAATATCCTGCTGTGATTTTATACTCATTATAAATTGTTGTCATCATATCTTGAAATCTTGCGTCAGGAGCTCTTACTTTATCAAAAACAATTAAACCACCTCCCCATTCGAGAGATTTATAAAAATTATTAAATGCTTTTTGTCTTTGTGATGGTTCAACAAATGCAATTGTAAAATATGAACTTATAAATGAAGATTTTTTTAGTTTTAAGTTTAAAAAATTTTTATTCAAAAAAATAATATCTCTATTATTTTTACATTTTTTTTTTGCTTTTTTTATCATCGGATTTACTTCATCAATTCCATAAAATTTTATTTTCTTTTTATATTTATTTCGATCAGAAAGATTTTTTATAAATGTCCCTGTAGAGCAACCTATGTCATAACAAGCAGTATTATCTTTTAAAAAAAAATCAGATAAATTTGTTCCAATTTCATGACACCATTCATATAGAGGTATAGATTTTTTTATGTGGCTATCAAAAGTATTCGAAACATTGCCTTCAAAAGTCCATTTTCCAATTTCAGTTTTTATTTTATCTCCAGTTATTTTTTTTTTCATATTTTTTTTATCAGAGCTTGATTGTCTGCGTATTCACGTATAAATTTAAGATCTTCATAACCCATACTACAAACATGTGCCATTTCTGTATCTGATCCAGAAGCTTTATTGTTTGAAAAGTGTTTTTCGATATATTCGGCACCTCTTGAAATAGCCAATAAAACGGCAGATATACCAATTGTATGGTCGCTATATCCTGAAAAAAAGCTTTTTGTAAAATCTGGCATTTCTATATCACCAAGTGAAGTTGGATATTTTGATACACAATATAAGTACTTTATATTCTTATTTTTGAAGGGAATTTTCTTTGATTTAAAATCATACATACCTAATGAAATTAAGGTTGTTTTTTTGGTATTTATAATTTTCTTACATAATTTTGTGTCATCTATGGATCGACTTGCTATTTTATAATGTGAAAAATTTAATTTTTTGCACCACTCAACTCTTTCTTTATCAAATATTGATGCGAATAAATTTATACCTACCAAATCACAATATTTTTTAATTTCAGATAATTCCTTTTTGCTTACTTCCAGATAATCTCTGTCTCTATTCCCAAAAAGTCCAAAACTTGAGTAAAGTTGAATTTTGACAAAATCAGCTCCTCCCAATTTACATTGTAAAATTATTCTTTTAATTTCATCCATACTTCCATGATGTTGAGGATGTATTTCGGCAATAATTTTTGTCCTGGTCTCTGAATATTTATAATACATTTTCTTTTGATCTTAATTTTTGTAAATCTTTTTTTGTATGAATGTCATTTATATTTGTTTTAACTACACCAAAATGTGTACTTAGGCTATCTTGAAATACTGATTTTAATCTCATTACTCTAATAGCGCCGTTTTGATTATTATTTTCGTCAACGCTATCTACTTCATGAAGATTAAATTTTATTAGATGATTAATAGATTTATCAATATCTTGATGAACAATCTCAGGAGAATTAGCTTGTAAAGATACAACTAATGAAGGTGATTTTTTTCCTTCTGAAATAATTTTTTTTACAGCATGTCTTATTGCTTCAATTTTATAAGTATTATCTTTTGATAATTTCTCAGGTCTTTTAATTACTTTTACTTTATTCTTTTTAGCTATTTTTAATATTTTCTCATTTTCAGATGTAACATAAATAGAATTTATTAATTTTGATTTTTTTGCTGCATCTATGGTCCAATAGATCATTGGTTTTCCCCATACTGGAAATATATTTTTATTTTTTAATCTTTTTGAATTTCCCCTGGCTGGTATTATTGCTATGACATTGCTTAAAAGCGAATTTTTAGTTTTACTGATCAAGGAATTTAACTTATTTTTTTTTATCTCTAAATTATTAATTTTATCTCTAAATTTATGAGAATAATCTTTAGAATTTGTTTTATTTGAAGAGTGCATTCTATACCTATATAGAGGGATTTTAAGATGACTTAATTTATATTTATTTTTCAATCTAATTCTTAGTTCTTCTTCTTCTCTGTGTTTAAATCTTGTATTATAGCCTCCATATGAAATAAATTTTTTTCTGTTATACATAATACCACATGAAATTGGATAATCTTCACAAGACATCGATCGAATCTTGTTATTATTTTGAACTAGAAAATAATCACAAGCTAAACAAAACAAATCTGGATTTGAGTCCAAATATAAAGACATTATACTCAAAAAATTATTAGAAACATAATCATCCGCATCTAATCTTACAAAATATTTTCCTCTAGCTTTTTTTATTGCTTTATTTGCTGAGGCCGAGACACCAATATTTTTTTTATTAAAGATATAAAAAAAATTTTCAAATTTTTTGTATTGTTCAATAATTTTTGTTGATCCATCTTTTGATGCATCATCTACAATAATAATCTCATAATCTTTTTGTGACATTGTTTGATTGATAGCACTATTCAGACATCTAAATAAAAATGGCTTGTAATTATGATTTGTAATAATAAGTGAAACAATTATTTTGTGTTGACTACTATTCATTATAATATATTGTTCAATAATTGAACAGTGTATATTAAACTTAATAATTATCAAGAAAATCTATAATTATAAGAGATAAATTTTTTAATAATTTAGAAATATGAAAATTAAATCCCTTAAGTTTTTCAATAAAAAGCTTATTCCCAGCTATACTAAAAAATTTTTACTTCCTATGTTAACTCCAACCAGCAAGAATTCTAAATATTATGATCCAACTCCACCTGGAAAAATAAAGATGAGTTATATAGCCTCCAAAATCTTACAACTTCATCAATTTTTATATATTAGTAAGTCTCTAAATTTGGAGTTGAAAAAAAAAAAAATACTAGACCTAGGCTCAGGCAATGGTCTAGTTTCAAGATTGTTGTGTAGATATTCTGGAGCAAAAGAAGTAACAGCAGCAGATCCTTTTTTAGTTAATGAAGTTACTGCTTCAAAACAACAAACTTTAACAGAAAAAGAGTATCAAAAAATTATTAAATTTTTAAACAAAGAAAATAAAAATAAACTTCATTTTTTTACCTATAAAAAATATTTAAATGAGACAGCAGAAAATTATTCTTTTATCCCTGGAGATATCAAAATAAATCAAAATAAAACTCTTAATCCAATCTATCGAAGAGTAGATGCAAGATCAATTTCAAATTTAAATAAAAAATATGATATTATTTATTGTAAAGGATTGGAACATATGGCTGAATATAAAAAAATTTTCAAAGAGATATCAAAAGTTTCAAAAAAAGGCACATATATTTATTTTAAATTTAGATCTTTTTATTCTTATTTAGGTCCTCACAGAATTGCATCATTACCCTATCCTTGGGCACATTTACTATTAAAAGAAAATGAATATAAAAATTTTGTTAAAAAATATTTTCCTGAAAGAGAAAAAAATATCATCGATGCTTATTATAATGGATTAGGATATCCCAGACTATCTTTTGATGAATTAATAAAATTTGCAAGCAATCATAGATTAAATTTAGTAGCATCACAAATTGAAACTCCTCCTTATATAAATAAAATATCTAGATACACTAATCAAATTAAAAACTTTTGGAAAGTTATAAAAAAGAAAAATCCTTCAATTTCATCAGAAGAAATTTTTTCAAGTGTATATCATATTATATTAAAGAAATATAATTAAATATCTGTAAGTCTTAAATTTAATCTATTTATATATTTTTTATTTCTTGAACATATAAAATATAATTCAGGAGACTTAAATTTTTTTTCTATTATCCCATTTAATTTTAGAGTATAAATTTTTCTTTTATCTAAGTAATTGACAAAATCTTCTGTGAAAGAAAACAAATGTTGTTTATTAAGTTTTGGGTCAATATGAATTTGTATAACAACATACTTACTTATGTTTAATGCATGATCTAGTATCTTTTTTGGTTTAAAGGTATGATCTAATGTTAAAAAAAAACCAAATAAATCAAACTTTTTTTTTCCCCAATAATCTTTAATATCATAAACTTCTAAATCAAATAGCTCCATAGCTAATGATTTGCTATTAACAGATTTATAATTATCATTTTGACCCCAACTTATACTGGGACTTTCTACAAATAAGACTTTTGTTATTTTTTTTTTTACTAAATTTTTTTTTTTTAACTCAACTATATCATTAAATAACTTCTTTGATTTTAATAATGATAATTTTTGATAAAATTTACTTTTGCCTGCAACTTGTCTGGATGTAAGATATTTTAATATTTTATTAAATATACTTTTTTTAAAATAATTTCTATCTGTATACTCATTTTTGAAAAAATTTATCAATAATCCCATAAAAGGACTATTAAATTCAGCATAATTTTTAATTTTTATATTTTTTTTTAGTATTTCAAATAATTTACCATGATTGGGAAGTTTATTATTATTTACAAAACTTAAAATATTTGACCAATTTTTGTTGTGTTGCCCATAAATATTTGAATAAATTTTTTTTGCAACATTATCTTCAAACCATGGATTACTTTGAAGAATGCTACAATTTAAGCATTTATAAACTTTCATGCTGCGTATTTTTTTATCAGAAATATTTAAGTCTGATTTTATAGCTTTAATATAAAAATTTTCTGGGGAATATTGATCTTTTTCAACCTTTAACTTTTTTGAATTACAAAAAGAACATTTATTATATTTT